>Ga0299906_10000066_pt1 | contig 94549 bp, 47 predicted proteins | sample RVTome_14_FD_200259 | JGI IMG/M metagenome (GOLD analysis project Ga0299906, IMG submission 200259) | Soil microbial communities from uranium-contaminated site in the Upper Colorado River Basin, Wyoming, United States - RVT145D125 (version 2) ...
GGACACCCGAGGCGGACTTCCGCCTACGGGTGCCGGTACTAACTCTTGTGTCTGGAAGACTTAGAGCTACATGGATCCCCACCTACCCCCTCTCCCCCTGGGAGAGGGGCCGGGGGTGAGGGTTCCCCCGATCCAGGGACCTACGAAGGCCCCGTGGCGCCCTCCGGCCGGACGGAGTAGGCTTGCAGGCGGTCGGACGTGATCGCTGAGACATCCTGCGGGACCTGCGGGACAGCCGGGCGGATGCCGGTGCAGGAGGGCCTCCGGCCGGAGGGCAGCCACGGGAACTTCACCATCGACTCGCGGACACGATGCGAACGATGGCGTCTTGCGCCTTCTTCCTCACCCCCTCTTTCAGGCTTTTCGGACGCGACGGACCGGGCGTCCGAGGAAGTTTGGGCGTTCCTACTTACATATGCGCGTTTTGCTATATGATATCCAACATGGACGAGACGGAAATCACGGAGACCACGGGCGGCACCGGGTCCTTCGAGCGCGGGGACGACGAGATCACCGAGCTGCTTCGGCGCCATGGCGCTGGGCACCCCGAGGCGGCCGACGAGCTCTTTCCCGCCCTCTACGGCGAGCTGCGGCGCATCGCCGCCGCTTGCGCCCGCCGCGAGCGCGCCGACCACACCCTGCAGGCGACGGCGATCGTCCACGAGGCCTACGTGCGGCTGGTGGAGCAGCCAGGCATCGCCTGGCAGAGCCGCCAGCACTTCCTCGGCCTGGCGGCGCGGGTGATGCGGCGGGTGCTGGTGGACTACGCGCGCGAGCGCGGGCGCGCCAAGCGCGGCGGCGGGGCCGACAGGGTGGAGCTCGCCGAGGCCTTGTCCCTGGGCAGCGGCGGCGACCCGGACCTGGTCGCTCTCGACGACGCCCTGCGCGGCCTCGGCGCCGTCGACGAGCGGCTCGTGCGGGTCGTCGAGCTGCGCTTCTTCGCCGGCCTGACGCTCGAGGAGACCGCCCGCCACCTCGGCGTCTCGCCGATGACCGTGACCCGCGACTGGCGGCGGGCCAAGGCCTGGCTCTACGAGGAGCTCCACGGCGATGGGCTATGAAACGGGGATGGAGGGGGGAGATCTTCGCCGTCCCTTTGGGGGGATGGAGGGGGGAGATCTCCGTCGGATCGACGGCATCTTCCAGCGCGCCTTGGAGGTGTCCACGGCCGAGCGCGCGGCCTTCGTGGCCGCCGAGTGCGGCGGCGACGAGGCCCTGCGCCGCCGCGTCGGCCGCCTGCTGCTGGCCGACGCCGAGGCGCAGAGCTTCCTCGAGCGTCCGCCCGGCGGCCGCGGCGTCGACCAGGAGAAGATCGGCGACACCATCGGCCGCTACCGGCTGCTGCGCCAGCTCGGCCGCGGCGGCATGAGCACGGTCTACCTGGCGGCGCGCGTCGACGCCCCGGAGCGCCGGGCGGCGCTCAAGATCCTCCACCGCGGCCTCGACGACGACGAGGTCCTGCGCCGTTTCCGCCAGGAGCGCCTGGTGCTGGCGCGGTTCCGGCACCGCCACATCGCGCGGCTCGCCGGCGGCGGCACCGCCGCCGACGGCCGTCCCTACCTGGTGATGGAATACGTCGATGGCGTGCCGGTCGACGCCTACTGCGACCGCCACCGGCTGGCGGTCGGCGCGCGGCTGGAGCTGTTCCGCAAGATCTGCGCCGCCGTGGCCTACGCCCACCGCCACCAGCTCGTGCACCGCGACCTCAAGCCGGACAACGTCCTGGTGACGGCGGACGGCACTCCCAAGCTCCTCGACTTCGGGATCGCCAAGCTCCTCGACAAGGCGATGATCGACGCCGGCGTGGAGACCACCCGCGAGGGCGTGCGCCTGATGACGCCGGGCTACGCCAGCCCCGAGCAGGTGCTCGGCCTGCGGGTGTCGCCGGCCACCGACGTCTACGCCCTCGGGGTGGTGCTCTACCTGCTGCTGACTGGGCGCCGGCCGCACCGCGGCGACGGCTCGCGCCACGGCCTCGGCGTGGAGATCTGCTACCGCAAGCCGGAGCCGCCGAGCGTCGCGGTGACCCATCGGGCCGACCTTCCCGACGGCAGCGAGCTGGCGCCGCGGGCCCTCGCCCGGGCCCGCTCCACCACGCCGTGGCGCCTGCGCCGCCGTCTCGCCGGCGACCTCGACGCCATCGTCGGCAGGGCGTTGCGCAAGCCTCCGGAGGAGCGCTACCCTTCCGCTTCCGAGCTCGGCATCGACGTCGCGCGCCACCTCATGGGCCATCCCGTCCGCGCCCGCCGGCCCACGCTGCTCTACCGCGCCGCAAAGCTCGTCCGCCGCCACCGGGGCGCCTTCGCCGTACTGATAGTCCTCGGCCTCGTCCTCCTGGGATGGGGCGTCGCCGCGTTGTGGTGACTCGGACCCGGAGTTGACACCCTGGCCCCTTGGGGTTTTTCGGCCCGGCCGAAGTTTGACTTCGTTTCAAGCTCCCTGTAAAGTCCGCCCCGATGGATGCGAGCCCGGCATCTGACCCGATCGGTTGCGGCCGCCCCTGCTGTGGCTCGAAGCGGCGGCGGTCGATCGGCGACTACTTCGACGATGGCCGGTGCCGCAGCCGCAGACCTCCGCTGCCTATCGAGGGCGCGACCCAACAGGCGGACGATGGGGTCTGGACAAGCTTCAGCCTGGATCTCGATGGCGACCGCATCGCCGCCGTCTCTTTCCGTTCGTCCACCTGCATCACCCTGGTGGCCTCTTGCGAGTGTCTCGTCGAGATCGTGGAGGGGCTGTCGCTTCGCGAGGCGGCGGTCGCGTCGTCGCAACTTGTCGACCGGCTGCCCGGAGTGCCGGAGATGAAGCGGCATCGCGCCGCGTTGGCGCGCTCCGCCTTCTTGGCAGCCCTCCAGAAGGCACTGAACACATCGGCCCGAACGTCTTGGCCCAGAGGAGAAGAAGCAGAATGAAAGTCGCCTATATCTTCGCGACCCAGCGTCACACGGTCTCTTACGTGCTCGGCAAGATGATCCTCCCCCAGTTGGAGGAGGACCGTCACGGCGTCGACGTCGCCGGCATGTTCTTCTTCGAGGATAACAACTACGTGTTGGTGAAGGGCAATCCGCTCGGGGAGCGGCTGCACAAAGTGGCGAAACAGAAGGGGATCCTGCTCATGGGATGCGACCAGTGCTGCTACGAGCGCGAGATCGCCGACCAGCTCCTCGACGGCGTCCCGATCGGCTGCTTTCCGGACCTGTACAAGGCACTTTCCGGCAACATGCCCGATCAGGTGATCACCCTCTGACGCTACGAGGTCCTCGCCACCGCGATTCCACAGCCGCCGCCGTTCGGGCGAGCGGCATGTTCAAGACTAGGTCACATAAGAGCAACCTGCTCTTCAGTGGGCTCCGCTCAGCAGTACCAGGGCTCCGTCAGGTAGGGGATGGTGGCGCGATCGGCCACCTGGCCGAGATTCGCCACCTCGAAGCTGAGCTCGCACGAGCCTTCGTAGGCCTGATGGGCCAGTTGCCAGACCCGCTGGAAGATCTGACGGCGGGTCTCGCCGCGGCGCTGACCCTCCTGGATCGCCTCCAGCAGATCCTCGCACAGCCGATCGACTTGCGGATCGGTGTGCTCCCAGGGGTAGACCAACCTCTGCTCATCGAACTCGCCGATGATCTGCCGCACCTCCGGCAGCTCGAGCAGCCGTGAGGATTCCGTGATCAGCAGCCGTATGGCGTACTGGATAGGCGAGACGTTCTCGATCAGGTCGAGCTCCAGGAGAGTGTGGAGGAGCTCGAGGTAGCTCTCGATCGTGGTCCACGGCGTGAAGGTCACGAAGGTGGGGTTCATGGTCAGCCCCACCTCCCGGAACTGCCGCGCCGCCTCGACGAAGTCCTGGCGGCTGTGGCCCTTGTCGAAGATCTCCAGCACCCGCGGGTCGATCGACTCCACCGCGCAGGTGACGAACAGACAGCCCGTGTCGCGTAGCGCCGGCAGGTGCTGGCGCTGCTTCAGCAGGTGCTCGACCTTGATCGTGACGTCGTAAGTGAGCTCCGGGAACTCCTCGTGAAGCGCTTGGACCAGCTTCACCGCGTGCGTGGGGCCGTTGAAGAAGTCAGGATCGCCAAAGGTGATGTGGTCGGCCCCCCGCGCCACTTGGCCGCGGATGTCCTCGAGGACCACGTCGCGCTGGACGATGCGGAAGTTGCCGCCGTAGACCGGCACGATCGGACAGTGGCGGCAGAGATGCTTGCAGCCCCGGGTGGCCTCGGTGTAGCCCACCGTCTTGAGGGCGCCGGAAGGCATTTGCATCCTGGCGTAGCGGTCGAGCGCCGGCAGCCCACTGCGGTCTGGCACCACGAAGCTCTGGCGGCCGAGGGAGATCCGCGGCTCCGGCTGCTCGCAATCGCCGTCCGCGGCGGACGCCGTAAGGCCGCCCTCCGCCGACAGCCGGCGCACCAGCGAGATCAAGCCTTCCTCGAACTCACCGCCGAGGATGGTGTGACCCCCCAGCCTTCTGAGGAAGCTCTCGTTGACCGGCGCGTAGAGTCCGTAGAAGCAGAGGTGGGCGTCGGGGTTGAGCTGGCGCACCCGTGGCACCAAGCCGGCCGCGAGCCGGGTGGCCGTGTGCATGGGCACGTAGAACGCGACCAGGTCGGCCGCCGCCAGCGTCGTCTGCTCCCGGTCCTTGTCGCGGCCTGCCTTGACCGCCAGGTCGAGACAGGTGACCGCGCAGCCTTCCCGCTTCAGCCAGGCCGCTGGCGAGGCGATACCGAAGGGCTGCCGGCCCAGCTCGTAGGTGGAGACCAGGGCGACCTGCAGGGGCCGGTCCACGCCGGTCGCCGCCTCTGGCCTGCCACCGCTGGTCGTCGCTGCCGAGTTGAGTGCCCTTCCAGCCATCTCGTTCCTTTCCGGGTTTGCCAGGTCTTCGCCCGGCGCTCACCGCCGAGAACCGAATTGGGCTGCTGCGAAACAGGCCTCGGCGCAGATCCTCGGTGATCGACCGTCAACTGGGACTAGGATAGTTCAGTATTGACTTCGATGCAAGTAGGACATCGCGCGCGACCGTCACTCGACGCCGGAGAAGTGGCGGTGCTCACCCAGGCCGACGCCGCGCAGCGATTCTTCCTCGGTGCAACCGAAGCGCTCCATGACCTCGCGGTGCGGAGGTGGGTCTGGGGTCTCCCCGCCGGCGGCGTGGCGGTCGAGTTCCCCCTGCCACCAGAGAGCGATCTCGCGGACAAAACGGGGCCGGACTTCGTAAGAAGTGCTCATTGGTAGAGAATCTTCTGGCTAAAGTGCTCGGTCACGGATCCTCCCGGTACCGCTCCCGCTCCGGCGACGAATCGTGCCCGGACGGTGAATGACGGGGCGCTACTGGCATTGGCTGAGACGCTGGTGCTCGTCCGCCACCTGGTTGATGATGGCGTCGGTGGGACACTGGATCAGGCACGCCTGGCAACCCTCGCAGAGATCTGGATTCGAGAAGATCATCTTCTTGTTCTCAGTCGGCGAAAAACACTCCACCGGGCAAACGTGATCACACAAATTGCAGCCGATGCAGTCCTCTTCGATGATCTCCAGCTTCAGGTGAGGGAAGCCGTAGAAGAGGGTCGAGTAGCCGCATTGCCAGAGCGGGGTGTAGCTCGGGTAAGAGGTCCCCACCAGATAGGAGCCGAGCAGCAGCATCAAGACCCATTGCAAAGAGAACAGGCCCAACCCGCCGCCGAGCAGCCAGCCGTCGGCGCCGAGGATCAGGGCGGTGCCGGGGAGGAAGAAGCCGACTCCCGCCTTCTGGACGAAGGTCTTGCCCGGGATCACGAAACACCCCAGGCTGATCGCCACCGCCATCACGGCCAACCCGCCGATGAACCAGGGTGCCACCGCCAAACCGAAGACCAGTACCGGGAAGAGGGTGTAGCGCAGCGCCAGACTTCCCCACATGGCGACCGCCATCTCAAGGCGTTCGCGGACGGTGAAGGTGACCCGCATCATCTTCTCGGTTCGCCGCCGGGAGTGCAGGTACTCGGGTATGTCGGCGATGTCCACCGGGCCGAAGACCGCCGACCAGCCGGTTCGCCGACGAACCTCGAAGAGGTTCAGACCATTGGCGCACAGTTGCGGCAGGATCAGCCGCCGGTGGTCGACCATTTCGGCGATGCGGCTGGTCTTGAGGATCGAGATGATGCTGTCGATGTTGAAGCGCTGCCCCCCCGCCGCGCACCACACGTCGATGCCGCTCGCTGGCGCCACGAGCAGGTAGCAGTCGGTACCTTCGAGGGCGCGGCACACCCGGCGCACGGTGAGGTCGTAGTTGGTGGTCACCAGCACCGGCGAGCGGCGATCCGCGTTGCCGAAGACGATCAACCGTGGGCGGGTGGGGTACGGCGCCGAGCGGAAGACGGTCTGAAAGATCCGCTTCGGCAGACTCCTGATCCGTGGCCACAGTCCCGTCCGTGGCCGGTAGCGCTCCGCCCGCAGCAGCGGGTCGTCGCGGCGGCCGGTGGGCTCGGCGCGCACGGTCTCGTCCGCTCGCGCCTGCCGCTCCGTTTGAGGGAGGGTGATCTCTCTCGCAGCCAAACTCATGACGTCGCCTCCGCAGCCAGCAGTTGCAGGCTTCCGCCCAGGAACTTCTCCACGCCGACGACCTGGAACCCCGCGCGCTCGAGACGCTCGTCGAGCCGCTCCAGGGGATGGGTCAGGGGCGGAGCCACCACGAAAGCGAGGAGCATCAGGGGGAATTCGATCACGAAGTACAGGACCTTGAGCAGGGGATTGGCCTTCTTCAGCTCCACCGCCTGCAGCCCCAAGTAGGTCACCAGGCGGGCGGCGTGGCGGTAGAGGCGGTAGACGAGACGGCGCCAGAAGCTGTCGGGCTCAGCCTCGTCGGCCAGGATCAGTCGGCCCCTCGACCGCAGCACTCGCCGGCACTGGGGCAACAAGCAGTCAATCTCGTCGTCGGTCATTTCGGAGAGCGCCAGCACGCTCACCACCCGATCGAAGCTTCCGGGCTCGAACTCGTCTTCGACCTGCAGAGCGTGGAGCTTGCGTACCTCGGCCTGCCCGTCGAGCTGCGCCAGATGGTCTCGCGCGGCCTCCACCATCGGTCCCGCAGTGTCGATCCCCACCACGCGCGCCCCCCGTGCGGCCATCTGCCGCAGCAGGAAGCCCGTGCCGCAGCCGATCTCCAGCACGTCCGTCCCCGGCTCCACCAGCCGCTCGACGATCCGCTCGCGGATCTCCGCCAGCCTGCCGAGGGTCAAGATCTGCATCCCGCGGTCGAAGCGCCGCGGCGACTCTTCGAAGATCTTCATCAGCACAAAAGCCATGGCTCAGACTCCCACTGGTTGGTCGCTGGAGCGCACTCGCCGGGCGGCGATCCCCTTACGTGACCTCAAAGCCCGTGCAATACGATACCACAAGTCTGCCAATCTGGCCCCGGGGAAGGCGTCGGATCAGGGGATCCGACCAGGGGGCCCCGGGCGGCGCCCCAGCAGGAGCGCCACCTCACCTCACCTCTACCTCATCCCTCTCGCCGGACATCCTGCCTGATTGCCGCCTGCGCCAACGGCAGACCCGGTTGACGTGGCCGGCCGACTCTTGTAGGCTGTCTCCGGCGTTGAGGCCTGAAGCACTCGGGGGAGTATCAGGGCGCGTAAAGCTAACGCCATGCGGGAATCGGCTCACGCTCCTGACGGGGCACGGATCGGCTGACTCGGAATCGCTTCCGGCGCGGCCGGAGGCCCCCGAGGGTCGGAGACGTGCTGCTCCGCCACAGGGGAGGAGGGCCGATGCGCCCGTCTCGCTCTGGCTCGCGGAGTATGCCCGTCCAGACCGACGCGACTCTGGGAACGCCGGCTGCGGAAAGGAGAAGAGATGCTCAAGAAGAAGGTAACGATGGTCGAGCTTCCGCTCTGGGAAAGAGTCATTCCTCTGGTATCCGGATATCTCCAGGCATTTGCCTGCAAAGACGCTTACGTGGCGAAAAACTACCAGTTCGAGAAGCTTACCACCAGCCTTCGAACACCGCGCGAAGAAACGCTGAAGCACCTGCTTGAGAGCGATAGCGACATCTATACTTTCAGTTGCTACGTCTGGAATACGGCTCGAATTCGCTCTCTCCTCCCGTCCCTTCTCGAGGCCAAACCCGAGGCTCAGATTCTGCTCGGCGGCCCCCAGGTCATGCATCATGGGCAGCAATACCTCGACCCCAGGCACGAGAACCTGATCTTGTGCAACGGAGAAGGCGAGAAGACCTTCTCTGATCTTCTCGAGGAGCAGCTTGAAAACGGCCCCGATCTCGCCAAGGTGCGCGGGTTGAGCTTTTATCGGGATCAGGAGCTGATCACCACCGAGAGCCAAGAACGTATCAACGATATCAATGAGGTCCCCTCTCCTTTCCTGAGCGGCATCTTCGATCAAAAATACTCCATCAGCATCCTCGAAACCAACCGCGGATGCCCCTTCCGGTGTGCGTTCTGCTACTGGGGAGCCCACACCAACGACAAGGTCTACAAGTTCGACGAGGAGAGGATCAAGGACGAGCTGACCTGGCTCAGTCGAAATGAGATCCAGCTCATCTTCATCGCGGACGCCAACTGGGGGATGCTGAATCGCGATATCGATCTCACGCAGCACATCGCTGACTGCAAAGAGAGCAATCTGGCTCCAACCATGGTGTATTTCTCCGCTGCAAAGAACAAACCGGCGAACGTCACGCGGATCATTGAGACTCTCCGAGAGGCTGGGGTCGTGATTTCCCAACCGGTCTCTCTGCAATCCCTCGACGCAGGGACTCTTGCCGCCATCGATCGCAGCAACATTAAACAAAGCGCATATACGGAGCTCCAGGCGAATCTGACCGAGAAAGGCATCAATTCATATACCGAGCTCATATGGCCTCTGCCGGGGGAGACCCTCGCCTCTTTCAAGCTGGGAATCGAGAAGCTGTGCCGGGCCGGGGCCGGAACGATCATCGTATATCCACATCTCCTTCTTCACAACACGCCCATCTACAATCGGCGGGAAGAGTATGGCTTCCTGACCAGGGAAGTGGGTGGCGACGCGGGCGAGGACGAAGTCATCATCGAAACCGCCGACGTGAGCAGACAGCAGTTCGAGGAAGGCTTTCGATTTTTCTATACGATCCATCTCTTGTACAACTGCCGTGCATTATTTACTTTGAGCAGCTACCTTGATCGCCGGGGAATACGCAGATATAGTGAGCTGATCTCTGATTTTTCGGGGTCCTGCGACGAAACCGGTTACGACCTGGCGAGATTCTGGCGAAGCTCCATTAGCGACGGCCATTTCTCCAACTTTTACAACGTGGGGGAGGCGGTCCATATGGCACTGCACTCCCACCGAGAAGGAACGGGGCGGCTCATTCATGAATTCGTCTCGTCTCAACCTTGGTGGCGGGATCCACATGCACGGTTCTGCTACGAAATCGATCTGTTGAGCAAGCCGCACCTCTATAGCAATACTTCGATGATCTATCCGGGCCACGGCTTACCCGATCATGACGCGAACGGAAAACGCTTCCTTGAATACTCGAGAATCCTCGAAATCTCCGATCGGACCCTCTATGTCCGGGTCCCTCGGGATCTCCTCTCCTTGCTCGAGGAGTTCCCCTGGCTGAAGCTAAGGGCGGCCGGAGAAGAAGGCGACGTTTTCAGGGTTGACCACAGGAACGGCCAATATCCCCACATGGAAACGCAGGGCCTCGAACACGCCTTCAGCTATTGTCATGGCATGATTCTCAGGATCGGCAATATCCTGCCGACCTGGCGCCGGATGAGCACTGCTGCGGATGCGATGGCACCGACCGCTCCAAGCTCGGCCGAGTCAGAGCTATTTGATTTCGAGTCGGCGGCATAGCGCCGGTTCTTTCAACTCGGGCTTAGCGGGCCAGCACGAGGTGGGCCGTCTCACTCATTGACGTCTGGCAGCTCGAGCTCCACGTCCCGAAGACGGCCGTAGCTCGCGCCCACGATGGTCGCGAGCAGCGTCAACACGCCGGCGAGGATGAGCATCAGCGCGATACCGCGTCCAGCACCGACACCGATGACCTCACCGACGTTCGCCGCCAGGAAACCGTCCGCGGCCATCAGGGGCTCGAAGACGTGGTCAGCCAGAGGTCCGGAGAGGATGAGCGCCAGGGGTAGGCACGAGGACGCGATCATCCAGCGGACGGCGAAAACCTTCCCTTGGATGTCGGCCGGGACCTTCCTCTGCCAGATGGCCTGGCTGCAGGAGATCAGAATCGGGTTGGCGAAGAGAAAACAAAAGATACAGGCGCCGACGAGGATCGGAGAGGCCTCGAGGCCGCTCGCCACGAGGCTCAGGCCCGAGACGACCTGAGCTCCGAGGATTCCCCAGATCAGCCGCCGCGGCCCGTTCCAGGCGCTCATCAGCACACTCCCCGCCAGCATCCCGATGCCGCCGACGGACATCAGAACGCCGAGGACGGCTTCCGAAGCAAAGGCCAGGATCATTGGCATGACGACGGCGATTACGGACCCCATGAGGAAGTTGGTGATCGCGAAGAAGATCAGCAGCGCCATGAGCCCCGGCCGGTTGCGGATGAAGGTCCAGCCGTAGAACGCCTCGCGAAGGAGGGATCCCTTCGCTTCCTTACCGGCCTCCGAGATCCTGGCGCTGGGGATTCGGACGACGAGCAGGGTGAAGAGCGCGAAGAGGAAGGTGGAGAAATCGACCAGGATCACTCCTTTAAGATGAATGACACCCAGAAGCGCACCGGCCGCGATCGGGGCGATGAGTTGGGACAGGGCGGTGCTCATCTGCGTCATTCCGCTCGCCCGGACCAGGCTCTCTTTGGGTACCAGGACCGTGACCGAGGCGGTGTAGGCCGGCCACTGGAAACAGTTGAAGGTGGCAATCGAGGCCACGACCAGATAGATGTTCCAGAGCTCTAGGCGCCCGAAAGTGAGGAGCAAAGCGATTGCCAGAAGGCTTATCGCGGCGCCACAGTCGCACAACAGCAGCGTCCAACGCCGGTCCCAGCGATCGACCAAGGCCCCCGCGAAAGGTGAGACGACGATGCCCGGCAAGTGGGCGACCAGGATCAGCAGGGCGAAGTGGGTCACCGACTTGCTGGACTGGTAAACCCACACCGAGAGGGCGAAGTTGGTAAGCTCGCTGCCCACCAGCGAAACCAGTTGCCCTGACCAGATGATGAAGAAAGTTCGCATCCGCAGGCTGCTGGGGCTCCGGACCCTAACCGCTGGCCGCGCCCGCCGGTTCTTCGACCAGCGGCACGAAGAACCGCGCTCCGAGCTCGATCGCCTCAGGCAGGGTGAAGAGCGACTTGTTTTCCTCGTCGTCCTGCTGCCAGTCGCTCGCCGTCTCCGGACCGCGGAGAAAAATCATCTCGGTGCACAAGTTGTGTGCAGCGCAGCCTTTGGTACTCTGCCAAAGCACCCCCACGCGAACATCTCTTGACGGCTGCGTTTCCAAAATCTCCGACCCCAACTGCCGAACGGAGATCGGCGCACTGGTTACGTGACAGCTCGATTCGATCACCACTTCGACTCCGAACATCGGCGAAACCGCCAGCGCATCGACCGCGCACATGGCATGCGTCGAATGGCGGCCGAACGTGAGCCGGTGCGGGGTCTCCTCGCTGGTGAAGGGATAGGCCCCAATCGTCCTTTCGCTCTTGGCGTCATAGACGATCAGGTCTTGCAGCGCCAGCGCCCTGAGGGCTTCCATGACCTCTCTCCCGGCCGCCATCCTGCTGATCTCGGAGCTCTCCGGCGATCGGCCGTGTTCCACAAAAAAGCGTAGGATCGCTCGGTGAGCCACCCGGAACTCCGGATCGAGGTCCCGTTGCCGCTCTGCCAGGGGCAAGAGTTGCTGCAATCGCCGCAGTGCGTCGTCGACCGTCATCGCTCGTCTCCTGTTCTTTGATGGGACGGTTGCCGCGGGCTCAGAGCACGACCCGCGTGTCGAACTTCCCAGTCAAGACCTTGCCGCCGGTCTTGACCTGGACCCAGATCCGGTACGGCCCCGACTTCGGGAACTCGAACGGGAACGAGACGCGATGAGTGGACTTGGAGCCGGAGCTCATCCCGTGGTGCATATGGTGTATGCCGCCGTTGCCGCCGCCTCCCGCAGGCTCACGCTCACCCCGCTGGAACAGAGCCTGGGAGGCCATGGAGAAGGTGCCTGTGGGGTGTAGGTGGGCGAAGACCGCGCCATCGAATCGCCGGACGGCCGCATGTCCCATCATTCCCATGTATGGCTCCAGCAGAGCCGGGTTTCCGTCGGGATCCAGAACCGAGAACCGCAGCGACGTGCCACCTCGCCGATCAACCTCCTCCGGGTTCTCCCACACCATCCGATAGTCCTCCGCCAGCGGGCTGGTCGAGTTGTCGCTGATCTGGCCAGGCGACTCGGCGGGCTCGCTGAGATGCCAGGAGTCGTCAGGGTCGCGGGCAAGACGCGGAGCGGTGGTGGAATCCTCAGCCCACGCCTCAGGGGGATCCGGCAGCGCCACTACCGCGGTCAAGGTCTGGCTGAGACCGCTCGCCATGGTGATGTCGGCGTAGACGCGATAGCTACCTGCAGGCAGAGGCGGCACCCCGATCTCGAATCGCGATCCCTGGCGAACAGGGTGAACGTGCGCGAAGGCGTCGAGCTCCGGCTCGCGGAGGAGGAACGCGTGCATCAGCTTGCCGTGGTCGGTGACCAGGTCCGGCCAGGCGCCGTCGCCTCCGGCGAGGGTCGCCAGCGCCAGCGAGAGGATCGGCTCGCCTCCCTCCAATCGCACTTCTCCGACCACCGGAAGCGGCTGGGCGCCCGGCTCGAGACGGTGGTGCTCCAAGAGATGCCACAGGGACCATCCGGTCAGCATGACCGCGCCGACGACCAGAGCCGTTGCGACGCCCGCGCGCCACGCCCGCTGCCGCTGGCGTGCGTCGGGCTGGGCGCCGGGGCCCGATCGACGCCCCGCTCCTCGTGCCGCCAAGCCTGAGCCGAGCGCGAGGACGATCGCCAGGGCTGCAAAGAGGACCGTGCCGGTCGATGTCGGCTGCGCGGCGCCGGCGACCGCGTTCATCGGAATGATCGCCTCTCCGAGGCCCAGCGGCCCAACGACGTTCACGTGCACCGCGTAGACGCCGGGGCTGGCGATCGGGAAAACGGCGCTGTAGAGGTTGCTCTCTCCGGGCACGAGCGCCGCCGTCACCGGCGATGATTCGGCAGACTTTGCCTCCCAAAGGACCGGCAGCACGGTGACCTTGTCGACCTCGTCCGCCCTGACCGTCACCGTGATCTCGGCCTGACCCGGCAGGGACTCCGGAGGCCGCAGCACGGCGCTGACCGGATACGGCCCAGCCGTGTCGTGGAAGAAGATGTTGGACGTGCCCACATGTCCAAGAGCGAGCATGGGGCACAGCAGCACGAATCCGGTTGCGACGAGGTGCCTTTTCATCGACCCGTAGACTCCCGTGTTAGATCGGAGGAACCAGCAGGGGTGGTCACCTCGGCTGGCCGGTCCGCCGGATGCTGGCGGCTCTTGTGCAGACTGTAGGTGAACGCCAGAATCACCGGCAGGAAAAACAAAGTAAAGGGCTGTTGCGACGGACCTCCCGGGATGACCGAGTAATGAAAGAAGCTCAGAACGAGATATGGAATCATCGGCAGCACGACGCCCCAGGTCAGCACGTTGAGCCCGAATGCCCGGCGTTCCTCCGGACTGGTCGTGACCCACCTGTAGACCAGCACTGCGAGGCAGGCGATCGCGTACACGTTGGGCAGCAGGTGCCCGGCCAACAAGACCAGGATTATGAACAGGACGTTCTCCAGCGGCGGCGAGGTGAAGGCGGCGATCATTTTGGCCACGATCAGTGCCGAGACGACCACCCCGGGCAGATAGATCCAAAACACGGTTCTGCAGCCCCGGCACCGGCTCTTGCCGCCCCCGCCGCAGGAATGCTCGGCGATGGCCAGCGGCCTGGGAAAGACGAGTAAGAAGTGGAGAAGCAGGCCGGGAGCCAGTGTACCGAGGACCCACGTCATCCAGAAATCGACTTGTGTCAGCAAGGTCGAGTAGACTTCGGGATTCCTGCTCAGCATGAACGATTCGTTGATGGCGCCCAGCAGGTAGAGCATGCTCGCCAGGCTCCCGATCTTGAGGAAGAAACCCAGGCCGGAGAGCACCCAGAACACCAGCATTGCGGCGATCGCCAGCATGATCGCCTTGGCAAAGGGCGTAAGTCCAGTAATCTCCCCCTCGATCTGCACAGGCTGTCCGTCGCGCCCGACGGTTATGCTGAACTGCTCACCGATGCTGAGCTGGCCTGTGATCCCATCAAGGCTCTTCAAACGGTCGCCCACCTGGAATCCGGCCTCCTCGGCCGCGGTAGACGACACGACCCGCACGATCTCGTACCCATCGTCGGCTGGCCCGATCTCGACGCCGAGAACACCGGTATCGAGAATATCGAGGGCACCCGCGAAGATCCAAGCCAGGACCAGAGCCGCCGCGAGAATCAGCTCGGGCTTGAAGCGCGTGAATCGGAATTCGCTCATTTTGGACTCCTTCTCTTCGAATCTGAGAATCAGATCCGAGAATTTGAACCCAGTCGGTTTGCAATTTGCACCTCCAACCGCTCTGCCAACTGTGCGACGTGAGGTTGCTGGAGAAAGGAGAAGTGATCACCGGAAATCTCCTCGACGGTGACGCCGCCCTGAGCGTACCTTCCCCAGCCCAGATCCGAGCTCAAGGTCTCCTTCCCGGAGCCGTCGCGGGCTCTGAACAGATAGACCTGGCCCGAGTAAGGTCGGGGATCGTAGCGCTCCTCGGCGATCAGAGTGGACTCGAAGACTCGGAACAGGTGGCGAGCTTCCGGCAATCCAACCTCTGGCGGCAGCTTCTTGGCGGCTTTGGCCTCCTCCAGGACGAGGGCGAGCTTTTCGTCAGTCGACAAGCGCCCGAGCTCCTCTGCGGACAGAGCGAGTCGATCGAGCGACAGACCGAGGTCGAGGGCGAAGATCGCCAGCGGTTCCAGATCACCGCCCTCCTCAAGCTCGTCGTGTGGCTGTTGCGCTCGCGAATCCATGAGAACGAGGAGCCCAACTTCCTGACCCCGAGCCTGGAGCTGCCGGGCCATCTCGAATGCGATCAACCCACCTACTGACCAGCCGCCGAGAAGGTATGGACCTTGCGGCTGAACGCCACGAATCGTCTCCAGGTAGTGGGCCGCCATCTCTTCGACGCGGCTGAGAGGTTGCTGGGAGCCGTCGAGGCCCAGGGCCTGCAGAGCATAGAACGGCTGCTCCGGTCCCAGATGGCGCGCCAGCTCGACGTAGCAGAAGACGTTTCCGCCGACCGGATGGACGCAGAAGAACGGCGTTGCCGAACCACCGGGCTGCAGCGCCACCAGGCTGGACTGAGCGAGGGGCTCGGTCTCGTGACGCAGAGCGGCGGCGAGTGCTTCGACCGTGGAATGCTGAAACAGCGCCGCGACAGGCAGGGCGCGGCCGAGGCGCCTTTCGAGACATGCCATGAGACGCACCGCCAAGAGCGAGTGGCCACCCCGCGCGAAGAAGTCGTCGGTGACGCCGATCGGGCGGGTATCCAAAAGCTCTTCCCAGATCTGAACGAGCTCGAGCTCCAGCGCGTCGCGCGGCGCAACGGTCGGGCCGTGGCCGCCGGCCATCTCGGGCTTGATCCCGGCCAGCGCCCGCCGGTCGAGCTTTCCGCTCGGCGTCCGGGGCAAGGCCTCGAGGAATACGAAAACCGATGGGATCATGTAGTCGGGAAGCCGCCCGGCCAGGGCGGCGTCAAGCGCACCGGCCGAAAGTGCCACCTCCGAGTCCGTCACCAGGTACGCTTGCAAGCGGCGGTCACCGGAAGCATCGAGCGGCGCCAGGACCTCCACCTCCCGGACCGCGGGATGTTCGCCGAGCACCGCTGCGATCTCGCCCAGCTCGATCCGGAAACCGCGTACCTTGACCTGATCATCGACCCGTCCCAGGAACTCGAGGTTGCCGTCGGCCCGGTGGCGGGTCAGATCGCCGGTCTTGTAGAGGCGCCCCCCTGGTCGATCTCCGATGGGATCCGGAATGAACTTCTCGGCGGTGAGCCGCGGGCGGTGGAGATAGCCCCGCGCGACCGGAACCCCTCCGATGTGGAGCTCGCCGGCAAGCCCCATCGGCACCGCAGAGAGCTCGCGATCCAAGGGGTAGACCCGAGCATTCGCGATCGCCCGGCCAAGCGGTACGGCCCGCCCCGCCGCCTCCGGATCGGAGAGTCGAGAGAGCTCACAGGCGATGGCCACGATGGTCGCTTCCGTGGGACCGTAGGTATTGAAGAGCCGGACCTCTCGTCCCACACGATTCCGCCAGGCGGCCCACCGGTCCGGCAACGCCGCCTCACCTCCGATGATCACTTGCCGCACGCAGCGCGGCCACCCGAGGCAGCCCGTGCAGAGTGCCGCCGTCACCTCATGCCAATACGCTGTCGGGAGGTCCAATACCGTCAGTCCCAGTTCCTCACAACTTCGCAAGAACTCGGCCACCGAGCCTGGCATGGACTCGCTGCGCAGCACCAACCGGGCACCTCGGGTCAGGCACGAGAAGATCTCTTCCGCGCTGGTATCGAAGCTGCTCGAGGCAAACTGGAGCATCCGATCTTCGGGCTGCAACGCCAATTCCTCTGCCCGGCTCTCGATGTAGTTCACCAGCGAGCCGTGCGCCACCAGGACTCCCTTGGGATTTCCGGTCGATCCAGAGGTATAAATGACGTAGGCGGGATTCTCGGCCCCGACCCGGCCGAGCGTACTCTCTCCGCTCTCGTGACGCAATGTCGCCTCGTCCTGGCTCAGCAACACGACCTTGACCCGTTCCGGCAGTCGAATCTTGGCCAACGACCTCCGGGTCAAGAGCAGCGACGCCTGAGCATCATGCATCATGAAGGCTCGACGCTCTTGCGGATAGGATGGATCCAGGGGCAGGTAGGCCGCTCCGGACTTCAGAATCCCAAAAAGCCCCACCACGAGCTCCAGCGAACGTTCCAGGCAAATGCCCACCACCACCTCGGGGCCCGCACCCACGGCTTGCAGATGGCGGGCCAGGCGGTTGGATCGCTCATTCAGTTGCCGGTAGGTCAGCCGCGCGCCGCCGAATTCTACCGCTGGCTGATCAGGCGTCCTCGCCACCTGGTCTTCGAACAGCTCGTGGATGCATCGATCGCGGGAATAGGCCTTGCAGGTGTCGTTCCACTCCACCACGACTTGACTGCGCTGCGCCCCGGCGAGCAGCGGTAGGCCGAACACGTGCCGTTCGGGCTGGGAGACCACCGTCGCCAGCAAGCTCCGGAGATGTCCCTGGAATCGTTGGATCGTGGTGCTGTCAAACAATTCTGTGTTGTATTCCACTTCCCCGATGAGTACCTCTCCTTCCTCCGTCATCGCCAGCGTCAAGTCGAAATTCGCCGTCATGGTCTCCGCCTCCAACCGGCTGATCCGCAATCCGGTACCTTCGACGGCTTCTCGCGGCGTATTCTCCAGCAGGAACATCACCTGAAACAGCGGCGAGTGGGCGAGGCTTCGCTCCGGCTCCAGCTCTTCGACCAGCTTCTCGAAAGGCAGCTCCTGGTGAGCGTGCGCCTCCAGCGCGATCTCCCGCACCCGAGCCAACAACGAACGGAACGTCGGGTTCCCCGACAGGTCGGTGCGTAGCACCAGCGTATTGACGAAAAATCCGATCAGCCCTTCGATCTCCAGCCTGTTGCGTCCCGCGATCGGCGTTCCTACGCTGATGTCGTCCTGACTCGTGTAGCGCGCAAGAAGCGCTTGAAACGCTGCCAGCAGAGTCATGAACGGCGTCGCTCCCTCCTTGCGGCCGAGCACCAACAGCGCTGCGCTCAGATCCGCCGGCAGCACAAAAGTCCGGGTCGTCCCGCGGTGAGTCTGAACCGCCGGCCGCGGCCGATCGGCAGGCATCTGGAGCAGCGGCGGTGCACCCTTTAACCGCTTGCGCCAGTAGTCGAGCTGTGCCGCCAGCTCCTCGCCGCGCAGCCAGCCGCGCTGCCAGGTCGCGTAGTCCGGGTACTGAATCTCCAGCTCCGGAAGGGGTGAAGGACGCCCCTCGACAAATGCTCCGTACAGGGTCGCCAGCTCCCGCATCAGGATTCCCAGGGACCAGCCGTCGCTCGCGATGTGGTGCAGCGTGACCAGCATCGCATGATCCTCTTCCCCGAGCCTTAACAGGAGGGCCCGCCACACCGGTCCTCGAACCAGGTCGAAGGGCCGCTGTGCCTCGACCCGCGCCAACCGCAGCATCAGATGGGAGCGCTGCCGGTCGGGAATCTGTTCCAGGTTCACGACCGGGAAAGGCACCGGCTCGGGGGGAGCCGTCACCTGGACCGGCTCGCCATCCACCGAGTGGTAGCTCGTGCACAGCACTTCGTGACGCCGCACCAACTCGCTGAGGCTCAGTTGAAGTGCTCTCCGCCGCAACGGACCCTCCAAGCGCAGCGCGGCGGGGACGTTATAGGCAGGATTGCCGGGCTCCAACTGATCCAGGAACCACATACGTTGTTGGGCAAACGAGAGGGGCAGTCCCTTTCTGCCGAGGGCGCCGTCCCTGGGAGCCGGCACCATGGGTGGTGGCCCCCAGCCCTCGGCGCTTTCCATCGCCCGGTTCACCCTCGCCGCCAGGCCGGCGATCGTCGGCGCCTCGAAGAGAGCGCGCAGCGGCAGCTCGATCCGGAAGGCTCGCACCACGCGGGAGAACATCTGGGTCGCCAGGAGCGAGTGGCCGCCGAGCTCGAAGAAGTTATCGTAGACGCCCAGCCCTTCGATTCCCAGCAGATCCGACCAGATCTCGGCGAGCAGCTCCTCACTCGGGCCCCGCGGCGCAACGAACGTGCCCCGCGGAGTCGAGAGCGCGTCCCCAGGAGGCGGCAATGCCCCCCGGTCCACCTTGCCGTTCGGCAAGCGGGGCAGCGACTTGAGCTCGATGAACAGCGACGGCACCATGTAGTCCGGCAGTCGCTCGGCGAGAAAATGCCGCAGCTCGCCGCTGGCGGGAACGCCTTGCCCGGATGGCGTCACGTAGCCCACCAGCCGGAACGAGATCGGTCCGCCGCCTCCTGCCTCCCGGAAGTCGCCCGGCCCCTCGTGGCGCGCCATCACCACCGCCTCTTCGATGCCGGGGTGTTGGGCCAGCGCCACCTCGACCTCCCCCGGCTCGATGCGGAAACCCCGCACCTTTAGCTGGTGATCGATCCGCCCCCAAAACTCCAGGTCGCCGTCCGGGCGCCAGCGCACCCGATCGCCCGTCCGGTAGAGACGTTCTCCCCGCTGCCCGCTGCAATCATCTGGCAGGAACTTCTCCGCCGTCATCGCCGGCCGCCGGAAGTAGCCGCGCGCCAGACCCGCCCCGCCGATGAGGAGCTCTCCGAGCGCTCCGATAGGCAGCGGCCGCCCACGTGCATCGAGCACATAAGCCCCGGTATTCGCGATCGGGCGCCCGATGGACACCGGGGTCCCCGTCTCCGCCGACACGCGGTCGACCAGAGACCATATCGTCGTCTCCGTGGGTCCGTACATGTTCCACAGCGACGCGCCCCGAGCCAGCAGCCGCCCGGCGAGCCCCGGCGTCAGCTCCTCGCCGCCGCAGAGGATCTTGAGCTGCGGCGAGCCCCGCCAGTCCGCCGCTTCCAGCATCCGCCAGGTCGCCGGCGTGGCCTGCATCATCGTCGTCTTCGAGGTCGCCAGGCGCCGCAGAAGCTGGCGGCCGTCGGCGGCCACCGTCCCGCCGACCAGCTCGACGCGGCCGCCCATGGCCAGCGGCAGGTAGAGCTCGAGCCCGGCGATGTCGAACGACAACGTGGTCACGGCGAGCAGCACGTCCCCTGCCGTGAATCCCGGCTGCAGGCTCATCGACCGCAAGAAGTTGACCAGCGCGCGGTGGGTGATCTGTACCCCTTTCGGGCGGCCGGTCGATCCGGACGTGTAGATCTGGTACGCCAGTTGCCCCGGTCTCACGGCGCGGCTCGGAGGCTCCACGCTTTCCCTCGCGATCTCCTCCCAGGCCGTGTCCAGGCACAGCCGAGGAGCGGTAGCGGCGGCCAACGCGGGGCGCCCGCTGCGCTCGATCACGCGCTCCTCGGTCAGAATCAAACCCACCCCAGCGTCTTCTTCGAGCAGCAACGCCAAGCGTTGGTCAGGATAGCCCGGATCCAGCGGCACGTAGAAGCCCCCCGCCTTGAGCACGGCTAGCAGAGCGACCACCATCGCCGGCGAGCGCTCCAGGCACACCGCCACCGCCACCTCGGGACCCACCGACCGGCGCCGCAGATGGTGCGCAAGCCGGCTCGAGCGCCGGTCAAGCTCGCGGTAGCTCACCTGCGCCTCGCCGCAGACCACCGCCACCCGGTCGGACGTGGTCGCTGCAAGTGCGGCGAACCACTCTGGCAGCCAGGGCTCGCGACTCCCGCCCGAATCCGTGTCATTCCACTCCCTCAGCAACTGCGAACATTCCCCTGCTCCCAGCAGCTCGAGCTCGGAGAGCCGCCGCCGAGGTTGCGACACCACTCCCTGGAGCAGGTGCTTGAAGTGCTCCACTAGCCGCCCGATGGTGGTGGCGTCGAAGAGATCCGTGTTATATTCCACAGCCCCCCTGAGCCCTTCTTCGGCCTCCTCCATCAACACCGTCAGATCGAACTTCGCCGTCTCGGTCCCCACCTCCAACGGCTGAATCCGAAGTCTCGAAACCGCCAGACTCTCCGCCGGCGCATTTTGCACGGTGAACAGTGCCTGAAACAGGGGCGAGTGCGCCAAGTTCCGCTCCGGCTCGAGCGACTCCACCAGCTTCTCGAACGGGAGATCCTGGTGCGCGTGCGCCGCCAGCGACACCTCGCGCACCCGCGCCAGCAGGTCCCGGAACTCCGGATCGCCCCGTAAATCGACGCGCAGCACCAGGGTGTTGAGGAAAAAGCCGATTAACGCCTCGACCTCCACTCGGTTGCGTCCCGCGATCGGAGTCCCCACGCTGATGGCGTCCTGACCCGTGTAGCGGGACAAAAGGACCTGAAACGCCGCCAGCGAGGTCATGAACAGCGTCGCTCCCTCCCGGCGGCCGAGCGCCCCCAGCTCCGCGCTCAAGCCCGCCGGCAATGCGAACGGACGACTCGTGCCGCGGTAAGTCTGAACCGCCGGCCGCGGCCGGTCGGTGGGCAATTGAAGCAGCGCCGGCGACCCTTGCAATTGCCTTCGCCAGTAGGTGAGCTCCGTCTCCAAGGCCCCCTCGCGCAGCCAGCCCCGCTGCCATGCCGCAAAATCCGCGTACTGGATCCCCAGCTCCGGCAAGGGTGAAGGACGGCCCTCGACGAGCGCTCCGTACAGAGTCGCGATCTCCCGCGTCATGATCCCTAGCGACCAGGCGTCGCTCGCGATGTGGTGCAGCGTCGCCAGCACCGCATGGGCCTGCGGCCCCAGACGCACCAGGGTCACCCGCAATATGGGGCCCCGGGCCAAATCGAACGGACGTAGCGCCTCGCCGCGCGCCAACCGGCCCAGCTCGCGGGAAACCGCCTCCTCCCCAAGCCCTCCCAGATCCACCACCGGCAACGCGACCTCCTCGGGAGCCGCGATCACCTGCACCACCTCGCCTCCCCGCGCGGAAAAGCTCGTGCGCAACACCTCGTGGCGACGCACCACTTCGCTGAGGCTGCGCCGCAACGCCGCCGCGTCCAACGGACCTTCCAGCCGCAGCGGCGTAGGAACGTTGTACGCCGGACTGTCGGGCTCGAGCTGAGCCATGAACCACAGCCTCTCCTGGGCGAACGACAGTTGCAGAGCCTGGTCGCGAGAGACCGGCTCGAGCGGCGGGGCTTCCACCATCCGTCCCGCCCTCAGGCCTCGCTCGATCGTCGCCGACAGCCCCGCGACCGTCGGCTCCTCGAAGATCGTGTGCAACGGCAGCTCCAAGGCGAAGACCCGACGCAGCCGCGAGATTACCCGGGTGGCGAGCAGCGAGTGAGCCCCCAGATCCTCGAAGAAGTCGTCGTGGACGCCCACCTCCTCGCGGCCCAGGACCTCGGCATAGATCCCCGCCACCACCTCTTCCACGGGGCTGCGGGGAGCCGCAATCAGAGTCTCGTCGACGTTCTCGCCGGGCGCCGGCAAGACCTGTCGATCGACTTTACCGTTGGCGTTCAGGGGCAGCGCCGACAGCTCCACCACGGCGGCCGGAATCATGTACGCCGGCAAACGTGCCTTCAGGAACCCGCGCACTTCTTCGTGCGACAGCTCGGTCCCCGGCTCGGGCACCACATAGGCCACCAGACGCTTGTCCCCGGGCGTGTCCTCGCGCATCACCACCACTGACTCCCGCACCCCCGATGCGCCCCCCAGCACCGCTTCAATCTCCCCCGGCTCAATGCGGAAACCGCGGACCTTCACCTGCTGGTCGATCCGGCCCACGAACTCGACTGCCCCGTCCGCCCTGTAGCGCGCCAGGTCCCCGCTCCGATACAGACGGGCCCCGGGCCGCGAGCTCCGAACATGGGGCGTGAAGACCGCCGCCGTCAGCCCCGGACGGTTGTTGTAACCGCGCGCCAGACCGTCGCCCCCGACGCACAGATGGCCGACCACCCCCACCGGCACCGGCCGGTCGCCGCGGTCGACCAGGTAAACCTTTGTATTGGCGATCGGACGCCCGATCGGCACCGTATGCGCCCCGCGACCGACCCGCCGCGGGCGGTGCCAGGTGGTGAACGTCGTGCTCTCCGTGGGACCGTACACGTGCAGCAGACGCCCCTGGAAACCGCCCTTCCGTCCCTCTCCCTCGAGTACCGTCCGCACCTGCGTTGGATCCACCGCCTCCCCGCCGAAGAGCAGGTGCTCGAGCGACCGAAACGAGCCCCCCTCTTCCTGCGAGAGCTGGTTGAACAGCGCCGTGGTCAGAAACATCGCGCCGATCCGCCGTCGGCCGATCTCCTGCCTCAGCTTGCCCGCGGACAGCACCTCGTCCTTGGCGAGACCCTCGAGCCGACCCCCGTTCAGCAGTGCACCCCAGATCTCGAAGGTCGCAGCATCGAACGAGGTGGTCGACGCCTGAGCCACCCTGCTACCCGGGCCCAGGCGCAGGTAATCCGTGTTCCGCACCAGCCGTACCACCCCACGATGGGCGATTGCCACGCCTTTCGGACGTCCCGTCGAGCCGGAGGTGTAGGTCACGTACGCCAGACGATTCCCGCCACCCGGACTCCCAAGGCTCGTCTCGCACTCCTCAGCCATCGCCCGGCCAGACCCGCCCACGATCACCACCTGGACCGCACGCAAAGGATGGTGCGCCGGCAGCTCTTCCAGCCGCGACTCCCGATGCGCGAGATCCGCTCGATCCCGGCTCGCCACCACGACGTCGATCCTGGTGTCGTCCAGCATGAACGCCACCCGCTCCGGCGGATAGGTCGGATCGATCGGCACATAGGCGCCGCCCGCTTTCAGGATCGCCAGGCTCGCGACCACCATCTCCGCGCAGCGTTCCACGCACAGACCTACCGCCGACTCTCCATCTCCAGTCACCCCCAGTCGCCGCAGGCGGTGCCCAAGCTGGTTCGACCGGCGGTCCAGCTCGCGGTAGCTGAGCTGTTGCTCGCCGTACGCCGTCGCGATCGCCTCCGGACGCCTCGCTGCCTGCTGCTCGAACAGCTCGTGGAGACCCATTTCCCCGGGATAGTCCGTAGCCGTGTCGTTCCACTCTCCCCAGAGCTGCCACCGCTCCGCCGCGCTCAGCATCTCTATCTCCCTGAGCGCGACCCCCGGCTGCCCCAGGGCGCTTCCCAGCGCGGTGAGCACATGGCGTCCGAACCGCTCTATGGTCGACCGGTCGTACAGCTCCGCCGCGAAGCTCACCACCCCACGCAGGCCCTCATCGAACCGCTCGAGACGCAGCGCCAGCTCGTGTCCCAACTCCGGCATCGACCCGTGAAGGCCCTCAAACGCCAGCGCAACCTGGAACAGCGGACACCCCTCGCTTCGCCCCTCCAGGCCCAGGTCGGTGAGCAGTCGAGCGAGGGGATAACGCTGCCGGGCGTAGGCCTCGAGCAAGGTCGTGCGGATCTGGAGCAGAAACTCCTGGAACGACCGACCCGGATCCACCACGTCGCGCAGGATGACCGCGTTCGGCGAGCCGGTAGCCCGCTCGCCATCGAGGCGAGGCGGGGTAGCGATGGTGACCGCCTGGCTCTCCGTGTAGCGGTGCAGCACCCACTTCAGCACCGCCATCAGCGTCGTCAGGATCAAGAAGGGCGAGTCGCGGGTCAGCTTCCGCAGGCGCTCCCAGAGCGCGCCGTCGATGTCGAGCGAGATTTCTCCGGCGCGCTCGCACCATCGCTTCTTGTGCGGGCGGTCGGGGCGCAGCCGCGCGATCTCCCGGTCTCCCGAAAACACCGCCAACCAGTAGTCCCGTTCCTCCAGGAGAGCGCGGTCGAGGACCACCAGGTCGGGCTTCTTCACGGGCTTGGAGGCTGTGATCACCTGTGCCATCTAGGAAGGACCTCACTCGTTTCTCAAAGCTCAAAATCGAACTCTTCGCTCTCGTCCTTCACGTCCGCCGAACTGGAACGACCCTCGGCCTCCCCACTTCCGAGCGGGATATCGAGGATGCGCCATTCTGGGTTGCCTCGGACTTCCTTCAGGATCGTCAGATAGTGCGCCAACATCTGGGCGATGGTTGCCCGATCGAAAAGCTCGGTATCGTATTCCATGACTCCCGCGAGACCGCCTTCTATCTCGACCATGGAGAAGGCCAAGTCGAACCTCGAGGTTCCGCTATGGGCTTCCTCGACGGGTTCCAGGTGGAGGCCCGGCAGCTCCAGAGCCTCGGCCGCGACGTCCTGCAGACCGAAAGCCGCGCGAAATATCTGGGCGTCCTGCACGGTGCGGTCGGGCTGCAGCTCCTGAACCACCTTGTCGAAGGGCAGATCCTCGTAAGAATAGGCTTCGAAAGCCACCTCGCGAACCCTCGAGATGAGCTCGCGGAAGCTCGGGTTTCCCGAAAGATCGGTGCGAAGCGCCAAGGTATTGACGAAAAAACCGATCAGGCCCTCGACCTCGCTCCGGTTGCGATTGGCGACGGCAGTTCCCACAACCAGGTCTTCTTGCCCGGTGTAGCGATAGAGCAGGGTATAGAACGACGCCAATAGAGTCGTGAACAGAGTCGTTCCCTCTTGCAGGCTCAACTGCCTGAGGCCCTCGGTCAGGGCCCTTGAAACGCCGGTGGGCTCTGCGCTGCCGCGCCACGATTTCACCACCGGACGGGGTCGGTCGGTCGGCAGCTTCAAGGTCGGCAACCCGCCAAGCTTCGTTTTCCAGTAAGCGAGCTGGCGTTCAAGGATCGCCCCACTGAGCCACCGGCGCTGCCAGACCGCGTAGTCCGCGTACTGAATCGGCAGCGGCGCAAGCTGCGGAGCCCGCCTTTCCACGAAGGCCCGGTAGAGCTCAGCCATCTCCCCGACGAAGATGCCGTTCGACCAGCCGTCGGTGACAATGTGGTGCATGATCAAGAGCAGCACGTGCTCCTCGGTGTCGAGCCAAAGCAGAGTCGAGCGCAGCAGCGGACCCTTCTCGAGGTCGAAAAGCCGCCGTGACTCGAGAATGGTCAGCCGCGACGTTTCCGACTGACGTGCAGCGGACGGCAGTTGCCGCAGATCGATCAGCGGTAGCTCGAGCTCGAGCTCCGCCGCAATCTGCTGAACTGGTCCGATATCCATCTCCGGAAACGTGGTACGCAAGGCCTCGTGGCGTGCGAAGACGCCGTTGAGGCTTCCTTTGAGAGCGGCGACGTGGAGCTGCCCCTTCAGGCGGACGGCGGTGGGCAGGTTGTAGATCGCCGCCTCCGGCGCCAGTTGATGGTGGAACCAAAGGCGCTGCTGTGCAAACGAGAGGGGCAGATCGCCATCACGTGGGGCCGGCTCGAGAGGGGGTGGTGCGCCCAAGGTGGGAGCCGCCTGCATCGCTTCCTCGACCCTGGCTGCAAGACCCGCCACCGTCGGGGCCTGAAAAACGGCGCGCAATGCCAACTCGACGCCGAAAGCTTGCTGTAGCCGGAAGATCACCTGGGTTGCCAACAAGGACTGGCCGCCGAGCTCGAAGAAGTTGTCATTCCTGCCCACCCGTTCCAGACCCAAGAGCTCGGTCCAGATTTCCGTCAGGATTTCTTCGCGTTCGTTGCGCGGGGCGACGAATTCGCTGCGAAGCTCGGGCCGCGAAGTGTCCGGGGCAGGCAAGGCGAGGCGATCGAGCTTGCCCTGGGGTGTCAGCGGAAAGGCGTCGAGAGGCACGAAGGTTGCGGGCACCATATGATCAGGCAGCCTGTCGGACAGGAACGACCGCAGGTCGGGGACAAGCCCATCGCGCACGGCCTCGGGCACCACGTAAGCCACGAGCCGTTTTTCGCCGGCCTGATCGGCGAGGGCCAGCACCACCGCCTCGCGCACCTCCGGGTGCTCGTTTAGCACGGCGCCGATCTCGCCGAGCTCGACGCGGAATCCGCGCAACTGGATCTGGTGATCGATGCGCCCCAGGAAATCGAGCTCGCCGTTGGCACGCCGGCGGGCCAGATCGCCGGTGCGGTAGAGACGCGCGCCGGACTCTTCACTGAACGGATCTGGGACGAAGCGCTCGGCGGTCAGGGCCGGGCGACGAAGGTAGCCGCGGGCCAGGCCTGCTCCGGCGACGAAGATCTCTCCAGGCACGCCGATCGGTACCGGCTTCAGCCGGCGCTCGAGGAGGTAGATCCCGAGGTCGGAGAGCGCGACACCGATCGGGCTGCTCCCGGCCTTTGCCGGGTCAGACCGGCTCAGGAGCCGGTAGGTGACGTGGACCGTCGTTTCGGTGATTCCGAACATGTTCACCATCTGCGGGCGCCGATCGCCGTGACGCCGAAACCACGGTGCCAGGATGGAAGGCTCCAGGGCCTCACCGCCGAAGATCACCAGGCGCAGAGGCAGCTCGGAAGATCCCATGGCCCGCGTGGCCTGCTCCTCGATGACGACCAACTGACGAAAAGCCGACGGGGTCTGGTTGAGGACCGTGACCCTTTCCTGCACCAGCAGGGCGAGAAACTCCTCGGGAGCGCGGCGGCTGACATGGTAGGGCACCACCACCAACCGGCCGCCGTAAGCCAGAGCTCCCCACAGCTCCCAGACCGAGAAGTCGAAAGCGTAGGAGTGGAACAGAGTCCAGACGTCGCGGCCGTCGAATCGGAGATGGACCGAATCGGGAACGCGCTCGGCCGCCGCCAGCAGGCGGGTGACGTTCCTATGCGTCACCGCGGTCCCTTTGGGACGGCCGGTGGATCCTGAGGTGTAGATCACATAGGCTGCCTGATCCGAGTGCGGCCAGGTGCCGAGCTCGGAAGTAGGGCCGGCGCCGATCTGCGGCCAGTCACGATCCAGACAGAGCACCGGATGGCCCGCCACTCGATAGGCGGTAGGGACTCCTCCCATCTGTCGCTCGCAGGTCAGGAGGATCTCAGCCCCCGCGTCCTCCAGGGTAAAGGCCAGGCGCTCTGCGGGGTGCGACGGATCGAGCGGAAGGTAGGCGCTCCCCGCTTTGAGGACGCCGAGGATCGCCACCACCATTTCCAACGAGCGGTCCAGCATCAGGGCGACGAGTCGCTCGGGGCCGGCACCCAGGGACCTTAGGAGACGGGCCAACCGCTCAGACCTGCGATCGAGCTCGCCATAGGTGAGCTGCAGCGTTCCCTGGTTGACCCCGACGGCCTCCGGGGTGCGCTCGACCTGAGCCGCGAACAGGGCCGGCAGGGAGGCGGCAGGGGCGTCGGTGCGCGCACCCCACTCCACCTGCAGTTGGCACCGCTGCGCCGATGTGAGCAGCGGCAGCTCGGTTATCCGCTGGCCGGGAGTCGAGCCCATCGCCCCGAGTAGGGCTTCGAAATGACCTTGCAAGCGGCCGACCGTGGTTCCGTCGAAAAGGTCGGTGTTGAACTCCAGACCGGCGGTGACGCCCTCCGGGGCCTCCCAAAGCGACAGCGTCAGGTCGAACTGCGTCGTTGCGTTGTCGATTTCCAGAGGGCTCATCGCCAGCCCGGGGATCTCCACAGCTCCCTGCGGCGCGTTCTGGAACACGAACATCACTTGGAAGAGCGGCGAGTAGGAAAGGTCGCGCTCCGGTTCCAGCTCCTCGACCAGCTTCTCGAACGGCAGGTCCTGGTGGGCGTAGCCCCCCAAGGTCGTCTCCCGCACCCGTCGAACGAGGGTGGAAAACTGGGGATCTCCCGCCAGATCGCTGCGGATGACGAGGGTATTGACGAAAAAGCCGATCAGATCTTCGATCTCCCGTCGGTTGCGGCCCGCGATCGGCGTGCCGGTACTGACGTCGGTTTGGCCCGAGTAGCGGGAAAGCAGCACCTGAAACGCCGCCAACAGAGTCATGAATAGAGTCGCTCCCTCGCTGCGGGCGACCGCGCCCAAGAGCCCCCAAAGCTGTGCCGGGAGCTTGAAGAAGCGGACCTCCCCGCGGTAGCTCATCACCGCCGGCCGCGGCCGGTCAATGGGTAGCCGCAGGAGCGGTGGCGCACCCTCCAGCCGCTCGCGCCAATATGCGAGCTGAGCCTCCAGCGCCTCCTCCCGCAGCCAGCCGCGCTGCCAGACCGCGAAGTCCGCGTACTGGATCTCGAGCTCCGGCAGGGGAGAGGGCCGGCCGGCGATGAAAGCCGAGTAGAGGGTCGCAATCTCGCGGGTCAGCACTCCCATCGACCAGCCGTCGGAGACAATGTGGTGCATGTTGACGAGCAGGAGGTGCTCCGCAGGGGCGAGGCGAACCAGCGTCGTCCGCAGCAGCGGACCCATCACCAAGTCGAATGGATGGCGGACGTCCGCTGCCGCCAGCCGCAGCCCCTCGGCTTCGCGCGCCCGCGGGGGAAGCGTCGAGAGGTCCACCAGACTCAGATCCAGCGGCTCGGGTGGGTCGGCTTCTTGCACCGTCTCGCCGAGGAACCAGGAAAAGCGGGTTCGCAGCACCTCGTGGCGGCGCACCACCTCGGAGAACGCTGCCGCGAGCACCAGGGGTTCCACCCTCCCCTTCGCCCGCAGGGAAACCGGGATGTTGTACGCCGGGTTGTTCGGCTCCAACTGATCGAGGAACCACAGGCGCTGCTGAGCGAACGACAGCGGCAGCGGTTGATGCCGGGATACCCGGTTCATGGGGGGTAGCTCGAGCCCCTTCCCGGCATGCCGCAACGCCGAGACGGAGTCGGCCAAGTGCGCTACCGTCGGCTCCTCGAAGACTTCGTAGAGCGGGATCTCCACCGCGAAGACTTGACGCACCCGCGTGATCAACTGCGTCGCCAGCAGCGAATGCCCGCCGAGGTCGAAAAAATCGTCCTCGACACCCACCCGCTCGACGCCCAGAACTTCAGCCATGATCCCGGCTAGGAGCTCTTCCTCCGGCGTACGCGGGGCGACGTGCCCGGTTTCGTCGGCTGCGCTCTCAAAATCCGGTAGGGCTTCGCGGTCCACCTTGCCGTTGGGGTTGAGCGGGAGCGCCTCGAGCCAGACAAAGGCCGACGGCACCATGTACTTGGGAAGAAAAGTCTCGAGCGCCGAGCGTAGCGTCTCGGCATCCTGGGAGGCTCCGGGCGCCGGGACCACATAGGCTACCAGCCGCTTTTCCCCGGACCGCTTCGACTCGGGGCCTTCCTCACGGACGACGACCACCGCTTCGCGCACTCCCGGCGCATTGCCCAGCGCCGCCTCGATTTCCCCCAGCTCGATGCGAAAACCCCGGACCTTGACCTGGTGATCGACTCGACCCACGAACTCGATCGCGCCGTCGGCGCGGGATCGCATCTTGTCTCCGGTCCGATAGAGGCGGTCACCGGGCCGCGAGCCGAATGGGTGAGGCGTGAAGACCTCCGCCGTCAACGCCGATCGGTTGTGGTATCCGCGGGCGAGACCGTCGCCGCCAATGCTCACCTGTCCCACCACTCCCAACGGCACCGGCTCAACTCGGCGGTCGAGCACGTAGACCTCGGTGTTGGCGATCGGACGGCCGATCGGCACGGTGCGCGAATCCGAATTGACGTGCACGGTGCGGTGCCAGGTCGTGAAGGTGGTGCTTTCGGTGGGGCCGTAGACGTGAAGCAGCCGTAGCGGCGGGTCTCCTGCAAGCACCGCCCGCACCCGTGAGGGGTCGACCGCCTCGCCCCCGAAAAGCAGATGTTCCTGCAAGGCGAAGGCGGCGTCATCCTCCTGTGACAGTTGATTGAACAGCGCCGTGGTGAGGAACATGGTGCTGATCCGCTGTCGGCGGATCTCGGCCACCAGCTCGCCGGGGGCGAGGACCGCTTCCCTGGAGATCACCGCCAGCCGGGCACCGTGGAGCAGTGCCCCCCAGATCTCGAAGGTGGCGGCGTCGAAGGAAGTGGTGGAGGCCTGGGCCACACCGTCCTCGGCCCCCAGGTGGATATAGTCGGTGTTCATCACCAGGCGGACCACGCCTCGGTGGGGAATGGCCACTCCCTTGGGCGTTCCGGTCGAACCGGAAGTGTAGATCACGTAGGCCAGACGATCGCCGCCGGTCGCGATAGCCGGATTCTCTTCGCTCTTGCGCGCGATCGTCGCCCGGTCGCGGTCGATCAAGACCACCCGCACCGCGCGCCTTGGATGCTCCTGGGGAAGGATCGCGAGGAGGGACTCCTGCCCCACCACCACCTCCGCGCCCGAGTCCTCGAGCATGAAGGCGAGGCGCTCGGATGGATAGCCCGGATCGAGGGGAACGTAGGCGCCTCCCGCCTTCAGGATGGCGAGAAGAGCCACCGTCACCGCTGCGGATCGCTCCAGGAACAGGCCAATCCTAACCTCGGGAGCCACCTCCAACTGCCGGAGGTGATGGGCCAGACGGTTGGCTCGGCAATTGAGCTCGAGGTAGCTCAATTGCTCTGCGCCGAAGGCCACCGCGATCGCCTCAGGTGCGAGTTTCACCCGCTGCTCAAAGAGCTGATGGATGCCCAGCTCGGCCGGGTAGAGTGCAACGATGTCGTTCCACTCCCGGAGCAATTGCCCGCGCTCGCAGGCGGCCAAGAGCGGCAGGTGCGCAACGGGCTCCTCGGGCCTTTCGACGATTCCCTGCAGCAAGGTCTGGTAGTGCCGCAGCAGGCGAGTAATGGTGGTCGCATCGAAGAGATCACTACTGAACTCGAACGCCGCCTGAATCTCTTTGGCCCCTTCAATCACTACGAGCGAGAGGTCGAAGGGCACCGCTCGGATCTCGAGCGAGAGCGGGCTCATCCTCAGATCCGCAGTCGCCCACTGATCCTCCGGCGGCCGGTCGAGCACGAACGTCGCCTGGAATAGGGGCGAGTGGTAGAGGCTTCGCTCCGGCTCCAGCTCCACGACCAGCTTCTCGAACGGCAGGTTCTGGTGGGAATGGGCATCGAGGGTCACCTCTCGAACCCGCGCCAGCAGGGTACGGGAATCCGGATCTCCGGACAGATCCGTGCGCATGACCAGGAGGTTCACGAACAATCCGAGCAGTCGCTCCACCTCCAGCCAGTTGCGACCCGCGAGCGCCGTCCCTACGCTGATGTCGTCCTGCCCCGAATAGCGGGCAAGCAGTGCTTGGTAGGCCGCCAGCAAAGTCATGAACAACGTCGCCTCCCCAGCCTGAGCCAACGCGTTGAGCGACTCCCACAACCTCGCCGACAGCCCGAGCGACCGGCGTGCGCCGCGATAGCTGCGCGTCATCGTCCGCGGTCGGTCGGTGGGGAGCTCCAAGAGCGGTGGGGCGCCAGCCAGCCGTTCTCGCCAGTAGGCGAGCTCGGCTTCGACCGTCTTTCCTCTAAGCCAGCGCCGTTGCCAGTGGGCGAAGTCGGCATACTGGATCGTCAGCTCCGGAAGCTGCGGAGCGCGACCGCGCAGAGCGGCCTCGTAGAGGATTGCCAGCTCGCGGTTCATCAGATTCTCCGACCAGCCGTCGAAAGCGACGTGATGAACCGCTCCCAGGATCACGTGGTCGGCGCCCCCGAGCCGCGTCACGAGGGTCCGCAGAACCGGACCACGAGCGAGGTCGAAGGGCCGGGACCACTCACGCCACGCCAGCCGCCGCACTTCGAGGGCGGCCCGAGGCTCCGGGAGCTCCTGGAGATCGACCAATGGCAGCGGCAGCGAGGCGGGCGGGGCGATCTCCTGCTTCGACGTTCCACCCCGCAACGGGAAGCTGGTGCGCAGCACTTCGTGCCGCTGCACCACCCGATCGAGGCTCGAAGACAGAGCTGCGATCGACAGCGGACCCTCGAAGCGCACGGCGATGGGCATGTTGTACGAGGGGCTGTCCGGCTCAAGCTGATGAAGGAACCACAGCCGTTCCTGGGCGAAGGAGAGGGGCAGTTGCCGGTCCCTGGCCACCGGCTCCAAGGCCGGCATCTCGGTGATTTGGGCGACCCGCATCGCCTCCTCGATCCGTGCCGCCAGAGCCGCCACGGTCTGCGCTTCGAACAGCGTCCGCAGCGGCACCTCCACGCGGAAGGACTGGCGCACCCGGGTCACGACCTTGGTCGCCAGCAGCGAGTGGCCGCCGAGCTCGAAGAAATTGTCGTGGAGACGGACCTGAGCGAGCCCGAGCACCTCCCTCCAGATCCTCGCCACGAGCTGCTCGACGGTCGTCGCGGGGACCGCCGGGTCGGCGATGAGGAAGGGCAAGGTCGGCGGGGCGTGGCGGGCCAGAGCTTTGCGGTCGACCTTCCCGTTGCGCGTCAGCGGCAAGGCGCCGAGGACGACGAAGACTGCCGGCACCATGTACGCCGGCAAGGATCGTCGCAGGAAACGATGTAGCTCGCCAGGGGGGGGCTCGTGGCCACCGCGGGCGACGACATAGGCGACCAGTTGCTGTCCTCCGGAGCCATCGCTCCGGGCCACGACCACCGCACGCTCGACCGCCTCGTGGCGGCCGAGCGCCACCTCGATCTCGCCCAGCTCGATGCGGAAGCCCCGCACCTTGACCTGGAAGTCGATGCGGCCCAGGAACACCAGGCTGCCGCCCGGGCGGGTGCGCGCCAGGTCGCCGGTGCGGTACAGACGCCCGCCCGCCGCTCCCCGGGCATGGGGCACGAAGACCCGGGCCGTGCGAGCCGGCTCGCGCCAGTAGCCTCGGCCGACGCCGATCCCGCCGACGCACAGCTCGCCTGGAACCCCAAGGGGCGTCGGAGTCAGACGGCGATCCAGCAACTCCAGGCGCAGGTTACGCAGCGGACGGCCGATGGAAATCTGTACGTCGCCGGCGTCCAGGTTGCGGATCACCTGATGGCTGACGTCGTCGGAACACTCGGTGGGGCCGTAAGCGTTGAGGAGCGGAATGTTCGGAAAGAGGCTAAGCCACCGGCGGGCGAGATCCTTCGGAAGGGACTCCCCGGTGGGAATCATCCAACGGAGAGCCGTGAGCCGTGGGCTCGACGGTCGCCGGTCCGCCACCTCCTCGAGGAGGAAGTGCAGTAGCGACGGCACGGTTTCGAAAACGGTCGCCCGGCTGCGATCGACCTCGGCGAGCATCCGTTCGGGATCGTGGGCTATCTCGTCAGAAACGACCTCCACGCGACCGCCGACCAAGAGGACGGCCAGGAACTGCCAGATCGATATGTCGAAGCACTGGGAAGCGGTCTGAATCACCACGTCGTCGGCACCGAGATCGAGCTCCTCGACCTTGGCGCGGAGATGATTGACCATCCCGCGGAGAGTCACCATCGCACCTTTCGGCACTCCGGTCGATCCGGAGGTGTAGATCACATAGGCGAGCTGATCCCCAGAGCTCGGTATCGGGAGCTCTGCCCCTGACGGGTCCGAGAGGTCCTCGATCCGCAAGAGCCGTGGCCGCCGCATTTCGGGCAGCCTCGCGATGGCCTCGGCCACGATCGCTTCGAGCGGATCACCGACGAGCACCATGGGAGCTGCGCTGCGGTCGAGAATCTGACCGATTCGGGCGCTCGGATGGAGGGGATCGAGAGGAAGATAGGTGCCGCCGGCCTTGAAGATCGCGAGCATCGCCGCCAGCAGATCCACCCCTCGCTCGGCGAGGATCGCCACCACCGTCTCCCGGCCGGTCCCGAGGCAGGCGAGGGCCTGCGCCATTCGGCTTGCCCGCCGGTCGAGCGCGCCGTAGCTCAGCCACACCCCATCGCAGACCGCCGCCATCGCCTCCGGGCTGCGCTCCACCTGGACCTCGAGGAGGTGGGCGACGCTCTCCACCGGCGCCTCCGTCCGTGTGTCGCTCCACTCCACCAGCAACTGGTGCCGTTCGCCCGTCCCCAGAAACGCCAGCCGAGCAAGGCGCTCCTCAGCACGGTCCGTCACCGCCCGCAGCAGCAGCCGATAATGATGGATGAGCCGCTCGACGGTGGCGGCGTCGAAGAGATCGGTGCTGTACTCCATCATGCCGAAGATCCCGCCCTCATGGATCTCCATGAGCTCGACGGAAAGGTCGAACTTCGCCGTCGTGGTCGCGACCTCGATCGGGGTCATCGTCAGGCCCGGAATCGGCCAGGCCCACTGCGGCGCGTTCTGCAGCGAGAAAAGCACCTGGAACAGCGGCGTGTAGGAGAGGCTGCGCTCCGGCTCCAGCTCCTCGACCAGCTTCTCGAACGGCATGTCCTGGTGGGCGTAGGCCCCCAAGGTGATCTCCCGCACTCGTTCCACCAAGTCCAAGAACCCCGGATCTCCGGAGAGGTCCGTACGCAGGACCAGGGTGTTGACGAAGAACCCGATCAGATCCTCGATCTCCAGCCGGTTGCGCCCCGCGATCGAGGTGCCGACGCTGACGTCGTCGCGTCCGGTGTAGCGACCGAGGAGGGTCTGAAACCCCGCCAGCAGAGTCATGAAGAGCGTCGCCCCCCGCTGGCGGCCAATAGCCTTGAGCGCCTGGCACTGGCTCTCCTCCAGCCGGAACGAGCGGATCGCACCGCGGAACGTCTGCCCGGCGGGCCGCGGCCGATCGCTGGGAAGCTCGAGCAGCGGCGGCGCACCGGAAAGCCGCTCCCGCCAATGGGCGATCTCGGCCGCGAGCACCTCACCGGAGAGCCACTGGCGCTGCCAGGCCGCGAAGTCCGCGTAGGCGACCGCGGGCGTCCGCAGGGGCGATGAGCTCCCGCCGTGGAAGGCGTGGTAGACGGCGGCAACCTGCTGGGTGAGGATTCCCATCGACCAGCCGTCGCTGACGATGTGGTGCATGGTCAGCATCAGAGCGTGATCCTGGTCCGCGAGCCGAATCAGGCTGGCTCGCAGCATCGGGCCGCAGGCGAGAGCGAATGGCCGCCCGGTCTCGGTCTGCACCAGGCGTCCGAGCACGCGGTCACGCACCTGCTCGCCGAGCCCGCCTAGATCCACCAGCGGCATCGGCACCAAAGCCGGCGGGGCGATCACCTGCAGCGGTTCCCCTCCCGGGGAAACGGCGAAGGTGGTGCGCAGCACCTCGTGGCGCCGTACGACCTCGTTGAGACTGCGCTCCAAGGTGACCAGCTCGAGCGGTCCCTCGATGCGAACCGCGAAGGGGACGTTGTAGAGCGGGCTGTCCGGCTCGAGCTGGTCGAGAAACCACAGCCGCTCCTGCGCGAACGACAGCGGCAGCCCCTTCGCGGCCCGGGCCTCGGGAGGCAACGGCTCCAGAGGCGGCGCCTCCCAGCCCCGGGCCGCCCTTAGCTCCCGCTCGCACGTCGCAGCCAGATCCGCCACCGTCGGCTCCTCGAACAAGACCCGCAACGGCAGCTCGAGCGAGAAGGCCTGTCGCACCCGTGAGACGAGCCGAGTAGCCATCAGCGAGTGGCCGCCCAGCTCGAAGAAGTCCTCGTGGATGCCCACCCGTTCGAGGCCAAAGACCTCGGCCCAGATCGACGCCAGGATTTCTTCGATGGGGGTGCGGGGCTCGTCGAGAGCCACATCGTTTTCCCTGAGCCGGTTCCAGTCCGGCACCGGCAACGCGTCCCGGTCGATCTTGCCGTGGTGCGTCAGCGGCAGATCATCGAGAATCACGAAGGCCGCAGGTACCATGTACTCCGGTAGCTTGTCGGCGAGAAACCTCTTGAGCTCGCGACCGTCAGTCAGATCGCCGTCGGCGGGCACGACGTAGGCCACCAGGCGTTTGTCGCCCAGCCCTTCCTGGCGCGCCAGCACCACGACTTTCTGCACCGCGGCGTGCTGGCTCAGCACCACCTCGATCTCTCGCAGCTCGATGCGGAAGCCGCGCACCTTGATTTGGGTATCGGCGCGCCCCAAGAACTCGAGCTCGCCGCCTGACAGCCAGCGCGCGAGATCGCCGGTCCGGTACAGACGCTCCCCGCCACACCGGCTGAGGGGACTGGGGACGAACGCTTCCGCTGTCGGTTTCGGCCGGTCCGCGTAACCGCGCGCAACGCCGCTGCCGGCTCCGTACAGCATGCCCGCCACCCCCATAGGCACCGGCTTCATCCGCCGGTCCAGCACGAAGACCTGGGTGTCGGCGATCGGCGGCCCGATCGGAATCGACCGCCCCGGCTCCGGCGCCGCCGCCATTCCCTGCATCCGGCGGCAGCAAGTAAAGCCCCCGTTCTCGGTCGGCCCGTAGCCGTTGACCATCACCGTTTCCGAGAACTCCGCGAGCACCCGCCGCACGTGCGTCGGCGAGAGCACGTCGCCACCGGAGAGCACCTGCCGCACCGGTCGCAGCGCCCGCAAATTCCATTCCACCATTTGGTGGAACAGTCCTGCGGTCAGCCACAACAGACTCACCCGGTAACGGGCGACGGCGTCCGCCAGCTCCTCCAGGGAGGGGGCTTGCGGCGGGAGGACGACCAGGCGACCGCCGTGGATGAGCGCTCCCCAGATCTCCAGCGTCGATGCGTCGAACGACAGCGGCGCGGCCTGCAGCAGCACCTGGTCCGCGCCGAGATCGGCGTAGTCCACCTCGCGCAGCAAGCGCACGATGTTGCGATGAGTGTTCGCCACACCCTTCGGCAGTCCCGTCGATCCAGAGGTGTACATGACGTAGATCACGTTGTCGGGCCAAACTGCGACAACCGGGTTGTCCTCTCGCTCCACGATCGGCTCGCGGTCGAGACAGACGATTTGGGACTGGAGCTGCGAGAACAGCTCTACCCACCGCTGGTGGGTCAACACCACCGGCACCCGTGAGCTTTCCATCATGTAAGTGAGGCGATTCTGGGGAAGGGAGGGGTCGAGAGGGACGTGCGCCGCTCCCGCCTTGTGGATGCCCATGAGTCCCACGAGCATGTCCAGAGACCGCTCGATGCTGATTCCCACCTTCGCGTCCGGCCCCACGCCGACGGCGGCGAGGCGATGAGCCAGACTGTTCGCCCGCCGGTTAAGCTCTCCGTAGCTGAGGTGTTCCTCGCCGAAGAGCGCAGCGATCGTCTCGGGCCGGCGCGCGGTCTGCTCCTCGAAGAGCTGGTGGATGCAAAGCTCGTCGCGGTGGCGGCTCGCGGTGTCGTTCCACTCGAGAAGAAGCTGCTGTACTTGTTCCGCAGTGAGGAGCCTGAGCTCGGAGAGGCGGGTCTCGGGATTCTCGGCGGCCCCCGCGAGCAGGCTCCGGTAGTACCCCAGAAACCGCCGCATGGTGGTTGCGTCAAAAAGATCGGTATTGTACTCGAAGACTGCCGTCAGACCGTCTGGGACGTCCGCGAGATGGAGCTGGAGGTCGTACTTGGCAGCGCCGTTGTGAAGCTCTTCCGCAACGACCTTCAGGCTGCGCGCCTCCGGGATCTCGCGAGGGAAATTGTGCATGGAAAAAACGGCCTGGAAGATCGGCGAATAGCTCAACGAGCGCTCCGGTTGAAGCTCCTCGACCAGCTTCTCGAACGGCATGTCCTGGTGTTGGATCGCGCCCGCTACCACTCCCTGGACTCGCCGCAGCAGCTCCCCGACGCTGGGATCCGCCGAGAGATCCGTACGCAGCACCAGGGAATTGGCGAAGAAGCCAATGAGCTCCTCGATTTGAGGCCAGTTGCGGTAGGCCATCGGTGTGCCGACGAGCACGTCCTCCTGGCCGCTTATGCGGCTGAGCAAGGCTTTATACGCCGCCACCAGGGTGACGAAAAGCGTCACGCGCTGCCGCTGGCTGACCGAGCGCACGGCGTCGCGGAGCTCCTTGGGGACGTTCAGGAAGGCGGTGGCGCAGGGATAGGTCTGTACTGCCGGCCGCGGGCGGTCGGTGGGCAGCTCCAGGATCGGCGGGCTCCCCGCGAGCTGCTCCTTCCAGTAGTCGAGCTGATCCTCGAGAGCCTCGCCTTGGAGCCACTGCTGCTGCCAGCGGGTGAAGTCCACGTACTGCAGTGACGGCTCGGGGAGCGGGCAAGGCTCGCCGCGAGAAAACGCTTCGTAAATCGTCACGATCTCGCGCACCAGAATCACCATCGACCAGGCGTCGGCGAGAATGTGATGCACGGTGACCGGCATACGGTGCTCGGCGGAGCCGGTTCGCAGCAGCAGGGCCCTCACCAGGGGACCCCGCATCAGGTCGAAAGGCCGCACCGCCTGGGCGGCGGTCAGCCTCTCGGCTTCTGCCCGGCGCCGCTCAGAGTCAAGACGCTGCAGATCGACCATCGCCAAGGGCAACCTGAGGCAAGGCGCCACCACCTGAACTGCCTGCCCATCCACGGTGGCGAAGGAGGTCCGCAGCGCCGCGTGCCGCCGTATCACCTCATTCAGGCTGGCCGCGAGCGCCCCAGGATCGAGAGGATTGCTCAGGACCAGCACCTTGGAGTTGTTGTAGGCAGGGTTGTGTGGCTCCAATTGGTAGAGGAACCACAGACGGATCTGCTGAAAAGCGAGGGGCGGAGGTCCGTCCCCCGACTGGACCACCAGCGGCGGCGGAGTCTTAGCCCTCTCCCGCGGGGCGAGGAAAGCGAGGATCTCGGCCTTGCGCACGCCGAGCTCGGAGCGCAGATTCCCGGTCAACACCCCCTTGGGCGCCTCGAGGCGCAGCCGGTCGCCACGGACCGAGATCTCGACGCCCAGATCCCACAAGTGCTCGATGAACGTCGCCGTGTTCAAATCTCGATCACCTCGCGTTCGACGATGGGAGACGGCAGGGAGGTTTCTTCCTCCAAGGGCGTCCAGCTCGCCGTTTGACTGCGATCGATGCTACCGCCCAAGAGCGAATGCAGCAGCAGGTCGCCATCTTCGAGGTCGAAGAGAGGGCGGATCGATTCGAAGCTCAGCGCGCCGACCGGACAAAGGCCGAGGTCCGCAGACGGAGCCGCGTCCTGCAGGAGTTGGATGATAGCTCCCGCTTCCAGCAGGCAGAAGTCCTTCGCCAGCTCCCCATAGATCGGTGCGACGGCGCTCAGCCGGCCGATCAGGAAGAGGGAAAAGGCGGCGCGATCGAAGGTCGGCCGGTTCGCTGGATGATGGAGATGGCGGTCGAGCTCGGCGCCGGGCGCCAGGACCACCAGCCGGTGGTCGTAAGGATGGCAATAACTGATGCCGGCCGGCAGCCCCTCCACTCGGCCGGGCTTACAGTGCAGATAGATCTGCACGGGATAGAGGCTGCCGGCCGAGGGGTAGAGGAGTTTGTAATTGCCGGCGACGGCGATCGGCCGCAAGTGAGCCAGCAGCTTGCCAAGCTGGATGCCGCCGACGGGGTCGTGCAGGAACTCCCGGTAGCTCTGACGCCGAAGGTAACGCCGCCGCAGACCGTCGTCCCCGATCGCTCCCAGAGCGATACTCGGCCGCCCTTCGTCGCCATGCCGCAGGCCCGCCAGGCGTCGCCTGAAGGCGTGCCGCTCGCCCAGATCGGTGATCAGCTCGAAGCTCGGCTGCCGTGACTCCTGCGGCGCAGTCCGCGGGTCGGCGCCGCTGTGGCGGAGCTCATTGTCGTAGGAGCGCACCACAGCGGCGATCGTGGGATCCTGGTAGAACTCGGCGACCCGGGGGCGGAAGCCGAGATCCCTGTTCAAACGGTTGGCCATCCGGATCAGGTCGACCGAGGTGGCCCCGAGCTCGAACAGGTTGGCCGATATGTCGATTCCGCCAACCCCAAGGACCTCGGCCACGATCGCGGCGAGGCGCCCGGCGATATGGGTATCGACGGCCGGCACCTCCGCCTCCGGCAGGTTGGCTGGCCTCGGGGTGGGCAGGGCTTTGCGGTCCACCTTGCCGTTGGGGGTGAGGGGTAGGGCATCGAGGTAGACGAAGAGCGCAGGCACCATGTACCGGGGCAGCTTCTGTCCCAAGAACTCGCGCACATCTGCCGGGCTCGGCGCCGGGCTCCCCTCGGCGACCAAGTAGCCGACCAAACGCTTCTGGCCTCGTTGCTCCCCGAGCGCCACCACCGCCGCCGCGAGCAAACCGGGGTGCTGGCCCAAGGCCGCCTCGACTTCTCCCAGCTCGACTCGATAACCCTGGATCTTGACTTGGTGGTCCTCGCGGCCCAGGAACTCGATGTTGCCGTCCGGTAGGTAGCGGCCCAGGTCCCCGGTACGATAGAGGCGCTCGCCGGTCTGAGCATGGGCGACGAAACTCGCCGCGGTCTTCTCTTCATCGCGCCAATAGCCCTTGGCGAGGCCTATGCCCGCGATGAACAGATGCCCAGGCACCCAGTCCGGACACGGCTCCAGCGCCTCGTTGAGCACATGGAAGCGCTGGTTCACCATCGGCTTGCCGTAGGGGATACTCAGCCACCCGGGATTTACCCGCCCGAGCGGGTAGAGAATCGACCAAATGGAAGCTTCGGTGGCGCCTCCTAGGCTTATCACTTCGATTTCCCCGAAAGTGGCGCGGATGCGGTCCGGGAGGTTGACCGGAATCCAATCGCCGCTCATCAGCACCAGCCGCAATGACCTCGGGGCCTGCGCTCGTATCTCTACGATGTACTCCACCAGCAGGTTCACCAGCGCCGGCACCGAGTTCCACACCGTCACCCGGTTGTCGGTGATGGACCGGGTCCACGGTGCCGGATCGCGGGCCGCCTGCGGCTCCGGGATGACCAGAGCCCCCCCCGCGGCCAGCAGCCCGAAAACATCCCAGACCGAAAGGTCAAAGCTCAAAGAAGAGATGGCAAAGACCCGGTCGCCGGGCCCTACGCCAAAACGCTCGTTGACGTCGAGGATGGTGTTGACCGCGCCACGGTGGTCGATCATCACTCCTTTGGGCAGGCCGGTCGAGCCTGAGGTGAAGATGACGTAGGCCAAGTCCTCGAGCCCCTGGATCGGCGGCAAGCTTGGAGGCTCCCCAGTTGGCTCCTCGTTCTCCACCGCGATGCTCTCGATCCCTGGCGGCCACTCGAGCTCGCGCTCCAGCCACGGCTGAGTCACCACCAGCTCGACCTCCCCGCGCTCCAACAGGAGCCGTCGGCGCTCGCGGGGAAGCCCCGGGTCGACCGGCAGGTAAGCGGCCCCCGACGTCAGCACTCCGAGGACCGCCACGATCTGCTGCCACCCGCTCTCCATGACCACCCCCACCAGGGTATTGGGCCGCGCCCCCAAGGTGCGCAGGCGGTGCCCGAGCCAACGGCTGCGCTTCTCCAACTCGCGATAGGTCAGGACCCTCCCGGCGGCAATGACCGCCGCTTGATCCGGCCGTACCGAGACCTGGTGCAGGAAAAGCTCGTGAAGCATCGCCCCCGGCAGCGGCCCCTCGGTGGCGTTGGCCTCCGACCGCCGGGCGATTTGAATGGCCGGAAGCCGGGATGCCATCCGTCGCTCCCAGAGGTCCTCGCCGTCCACCGGCGGCTCGGCGAGCCGTTCGAGCAGCTCCCGAAATGAGCCGAACATGGCGTCGAGAAGGCCGGCGGGAAAGAGCTCGTCCACCGCATCCAGAACGAGCCTGAGGCCGCCGCTCTCCTCCATGACCTGCATGTCCAGCCAGACCTGGGGGGTCTGGGTGATCGCAAAGCTCACTTTCCCCTGGAAAGCCCGGGGGAGAAGCTCCCAGTCGGCGTCGGCCAAGTTGAGCGCGCTGGTGAAGACCACCGGCATGGTGACCGCCCGTTCGCTCCCGGAGGCGCGGGTAAGCTCCCGCAAGACCTGCACGCCGCTGACCTCCCGGTGATCCAGATCCCGCCAAAGCTGCGTCTGGAGTCGCCGCGCCCGGTCGGCGAAGGAGCTGCTCGCCGAGGCGTCCACATCGAGCAAGGTCAGCGAGGTGAAGTCGCCGATCAACTCTTCGACCTGGGGGTGCAGGGGGAGGCGATTGAAGAGCGTCAGATTGAGAGTGAAGCGAGGGATCTTGCTCCACCAGGCGAGTACCGCGGCATAGGCGGCCAGCGGCACGGTCGTGGCGGCCAGGCCGGCGCGTCCGGAGCGCTCTTTCAAGCGCGCCCAAAGTTCCGCGTCGAGGGAGCCCTGCCGGCGATGGAAGCGGGGGTTTCTTACCATCGACGGGTCGCGCGCGAGGGGCAGCTCGGGCGCAGGCGGAAGGTCGTCGAGGCGGTCCCGCCAATAGCGGAGCGAGCGCCGATACCGTTCCGAGCCGCGCAGGCTCAATTCCGCCAGGACGTAGTCACGGAAGGAGGGCCCGAGCGCGGGGAGCTCCGCCGTGGGATGGGTGTAGAGCTCGGCCAGATCGCGACCCAGGACATACAGGCTCCAGGCGTCGCCGATCAGCAAGTCGAAGCTCAGATGGAGCCGATGGCGGCCGCCGTCGAACCGGGAGACCCGGAGGTCGAACAGCGGCCAACGGTCGCTCGGCAGCACCTGATGGGACATCCGCTCGCGGATCGCATCCAGCTCGGCGGCGAGCGCTTTGGAGCTCTTGCCCGCGAAATCCACCACCTCGATGTCGTACGGCGGCACCGTCGGCAAGATCCGCTGCCGGCCTTCGACTTCGACCACGGCCCGCAGCATGTCGTGGCGCTCGATCAGGCGCCGCCAGGCCGAGGTCAGCCGGTCCATATCCAGGCCCTCACCATCGACCTCCAGATAGATGTGAGTCGAGACGGAGCCCAGCTCGAAGTCGCCGCTGCGCCCTACCCAGTAGGCTTGTTGAATGTCGGTGAGCGGGAACGGAAGAAAGCGTTCCTCCGGAGCCGGCGTCAGGACCGGGAGCTCGACCCCTTCCACGGCGTCCGCGGCCGGACGCCGTTGCTCCAGCGCAGCTGCCTGTCCCGCCACGGTGGGGTTCGCGAACAGTGATTCCAGGGGAAGATCCACTCCCAGGGCACCCCGCAACCGGGTGGCCAGTCGGATGGCCTGGAGCGAGTCGCCGCCAAGCTCGAAGAAGTTGTCGTGGACACCCACCGCCTCGGCGCCGAGGACTTGACACCAGTAAGAGGCCAGTCGCTCCTCCATCGGGTCGCGGGGGGCCACAAAGGCCGGTTCCTCGCCTCGGACGACTTCCGGCGGCTCCAACGCCCGACGATCCACTCGTCCGCCGGCGGTTCGCGGCAGCTCCTCCAGCGCCACGAAAGCCGCGGGCAACATGAACTCGGGGAGCGTGGCGGCCAGGAAGGCCCGCAGCTCGTCGTCGGAGGGTAAGGCCGGCTGCTGGGCAGGGACCAGGTATGCGACCAGGCGCACCGACCCCGGGCGCCGCTCGCCGGTCACTGCTCGGCAGCCCGCCACCGCCGCTTCCCGCACAGCAGGGTGCTCGCATAAGGCCGCTTCGACTCGTCCCAGCTCAACTCGGAAGCCGCGGATCTCGACCTGCTCATCCAGGCGGCCGAGCCACTCGAGGCGGCCGTCCGGGAGCAGGCAAGCCAGCTCTCCGGTCCCAACCGACTCGCCGTCGCCGAGGCCGGTGACGTAACGCAGCTCCCCCGGGATTCCCAGGGGCACCGGAACGAGGTTCGAATCGACGAGAACCGCCCGCAGCTCGCTCCCGGCGAGCGCTGTCGGGGCCTCGCCCGCGACCAGTCGGACGGGGCTGGGCTCGACCAGCAACTGATGCCGCTCGGCCACCGTCAACATCTCGATGTCTGCGAGACGCTGCCCCGGACTGGAGGCCAGACCAGCCATCAGGAGCAGGAAGTGACGCCCCAGACGGTCGAGGGTGGTGGAGTCATAGAGATCCGTGTTGTACTCCAGGAAGAAGCAAAAAGTGGTGCCGAGCGGGGCCATCATGCACATCAGGTCGTAGCGGGCCATCCCTTGCCGGCGGACAAAATGCTCGGGCACGAATTCTCCGTCGATCGGACCTCCGGCCCGGTAAAGGGCCTCCCAGGCGAAGGCGGTCTGAAAGAAGGGCTGTCGACTCGGCTCCCGAGGCACTTCCAGACGATCGATCAGGAGTGAGAGGGGGTAGTCGCGATGCTCGATCGCCCCCGCCACCACCTCTTGCGTTCGCGCCAGGAGCTGCCGCACGGTGGGATTACCGGAGAGGTCCGCCCGCAGGGCGAGAAGGTTGACGAAATTGCCCACCACCCGTTCGAACTCGGGCCGGCGCCCCCCCAGGGGAGATCCCACCACGAAGTCTTCCTGCCCCGTGTAGCGGCACAACAAAGTCTGGTACGCCGCCAGGGTGACCATGAAGAAGGTCACCCCTTCAGACCGTGCCAGATCCAGGAGCTGCTGGCGCAACGGCTCACTCACCTCGAAGCTGCGCAGGGCCCCGCGAAAGGTCTGTGCCGGCGGTCGTGGCCGATCGGTGGGCAGGTGGAGCGCTGGCGGGGCACCGCCGAGCTGTCGGCGCCAATAGGCCCAGTGCCCTTCACCCTCCTCGCCCTGGAGCTTCCCGGCCTGCCAGCGGACAAAATCGATGTACCGGACCGCCAGGGAAGGCAGGGAGGCTCGCCCGCCGAGCCTCTCCGCCTTGTAAAGCTCGCGCAACTCTTCGCTGAGAATCGCCGAGGAGACATCGTCAATGGCGATGTGATGGGCCACGATCAGAAAAGTGTGATTCTCTGCCGATCGCGTGCAGAGCTGCATCCGGATCGCGGGCCCGCGCTCGAGATCGAAGGGCCGGTGGACTTCCGTCGAGAGGGCCGCATTCAGCTTGTCCGGGCTCCACGCGGAAGCATCCACCACTTCGAAAGCGACCTCCATGTAGGTCTGGACTCGCTGCACGGGTTCGTCCCTTTCCAAGGCGAAGGTGGTGCGCAACGCGGCGTGGCGATCGACCAAAGCCTGGAGGGCGCGGCGCAGCGCCGGCACGTCTATCGGGGAGCGGACCTGCCAGCACAGGATCTCGTTGTAGGCCGTGTTGTGCGGCGTCATCCAGTGTTGGACCCACAGCTCCCGTTGGCCATAAGAGAGGGGATGAGAGGTGGGGATGGTGCCGAGCTTCTCACGCAGCAGCCGCGCGAGGTGCGCCCGCTTCTCTGTGAGCGAGGGTTCGGTTGCCGGTGTTGATGGAGAGCGCATGTCTATAGCGGCGGATGACTCATTTCCTCTTGGCGGCGCGCAAGAGCGAATCCACCTCGTCCTCGGTCAGCTCGTCGATCCTCGAGAGCCATCGACGAGCTTCGGCTTCGTCGAGATCTGAGGCTTTCGTCGGGGGTTGCGCCGGACCGGGTGCCTCGACGCCGAGTCCATCGAGGATCAGGTCGGTGAGATCGACCACGCTGTGGCCCTTCAGGATCCTCACGACGGGGACGTCGACCCCCAGCTCGGCCTGCAACCAGTTGGTCAGCGAAAGCGCCATCATGGAGTCGAGTCCCAGCTTGTTGAGCGGCTTGCGAACCTCCAGGTTCTGTGGCGACAGTCCTAAGGTCCCGGCCACTCGGCTGCGCAGGTGATCCTCCAGCAGCCGGCGGCGGTCGGCGCAGCCGGCGGTCAGAAGCCCGCGTCGCGACAGCCTGCCAGGGCCTTCGCCGCTTGCGCCGCGCGCCTCGACGAGCGGCCGGGCGACCAGCGGATGGAGCTCTTCGGACGGCCGCACCTCCTCCGGTTTCGCACGGCGCTGGCGGCGCTCGATAATCACGCCCCGCGCCTCCAGCACCAGCCGGCCGTCCTCGGAGAAGAGCAGTGAGTCCCCTTTCCACGGTCCTTCCGGCGACTCCGGTCGCAGACGGGCGTGGCACCAGCCGGCGGTCTCGGGTTCGCCATACAGCCGCACGCTACCCAGAGCGACGCCCAGGTAAGTGTCGTCCAAGTCGACGCTCCCGCCATCTTCCGGCAGAGCGGCCAGCAGGACTTGAAAGCAGGCGTCGAGGAAGCCGAGGCGCACGTGGACGTTGCTCGCGGGGCTCATTGCCTCCGCCGGGGAGAGAAGCCCCAAGGCTTCCCCTGCCCGCCGCCAGAGCTGCGTCACCCCCTTGAGCGAAGGGCCGTACTCGAGGCCCCGGCGCTCCATCGCCCGGTAGTGCTCCGCTGCGGAGACGGCCTCCTCGCATCGGGCCTTGACTTCGTCGCGGGCGAGGAGCTCCGGCTCCGACGGCGCCTCCCGTGAAGGCTCGGGGCGGAGCGTAGCGCTGGCATGGAGTGTCCAAGGTGCCGTAGGTCGCGACCGCTGGGTGGGGCTCAAGACCCGGAAGGAGCCCCAATCGGGCAAATCGGAGCGCAGCACGACCTGGACGGTCACCGCCCCGTCGTCGGGGAGGACAAGCGCTCTCTCCAGTTTCAGACCCTCGATCTGATGAGCTCCTGGCCCGAACGCCGCGGCCGCCGCCGAGAGCGCCATCTCGAGGATTGCGGAGGCTGGCAGCACCGCCATCCCCTGGATCCGCTGGTCGCCCAAGAAGGGGAGACGGCGAAGGTCGAGGTCTGTCTGCCAGAAGCAGGTGCTCGGCTCGACGGCCGACCTCAGCGATACACCCAGGAGCGGATGACCCGTCGCGCCGCGGCCGTCGGACGGCTCTCCGATTCCGCCGATCGTCGGCTGCGACTCGATCCAGAAGCTCTCGCGTTGCCAGGGATATGCCGGAAGGCGAACGCAGCGGCCTCCATCGGGATGGATCTTCTGCCAATTCACCGGATAGCCGGCGGTGTAAAGCCCCGCCAGAGAGGCCAGCATCGCGGCGCGCTCTCCCTCCTGACGCTTGAGGGAACCGAATGCGACGGCCCCCCCGCCCCAATGCTGGAAGGTCGCTTCGAGCGAGCTCAAAACGATGGGATGGGGACTGATCTCGAGGAAAGTGTCGTATCCGCTGGCGAGCAGCCGCTGGACCGTCTCCGAGAAGAGCACCGGTGCCCGCAAGTTGCGCACCCAGTACTCGGCGCTGAGCTCCGCGCCGTCGATGGCATCGGCGGTGACGGTAGAATAGATCGGGACGGACGCAGAACGGGGCTGGAGCTCTTTGAGCTCGCGCAGCACGTCCTCGCGCAGCGGGTCCATCTGGGGACAGTGAGACGCATAATCCACCCTGATAGGCCGGCAGAAAACCTCCCGACTGTCGAGCTCTTCCAGGATCTTCGCCACCGCCTCCGGCTCGCCGGAGAGCACCGTCGACCGCGGGCTGGCGCTGACCGCCACCGAGACGCGATCCTCATAACCCGCCAGAGCGCTCCGGGCCTCTTCAGCCGAAAGCTCCACGGAGGCCATGGCCCCCCTTCCGCTGGCGGACTTCACCAAGCGGCTGCGGCGACAGATCAGGCGAGCTCCGTCCCCGATGGAGAGGGCGCCCGCCACCACTGCCGCCGCCACCTCCCCCAGGCTCTGACCGACGACTGCATCGGGTTCGACGCCCCACGACCGCCATAGGGCCGCCAGGGCCACCTCGATGGCGAGAATCGCGGGCTGGATCACATCGACCTGGTCGAGCCGGGAACGGCTTTGGTCGGCCGTGAGCTCATCGAGCAGCGACCACTCGACGTGGGGCTGCATCGCCCTCGCGGTGCGCTCGAGCGCTTCGCGAAAGGCGCTCTCGCTTTCCATGAGCTCGCACCCCATGCCGAGCCACTGGGATCCTTGCCCAGGGAATACGAAGACGAGCCGCGGCGGTTGAGACGTCGAGACAAAGCCACCTCTGTTGACCTTGATGTGCATCTGGTCTTGAAACGGTCTGCGGGTGAGCGAGCCGCCTCATCCGCACGTTACCGAAAGCTCTCGACTATAGCTCTGAGTCACGGGCACCGCACGAACGCCACCCTCCCCCTACCGGTGGGCATCAAGAGCCCGTCTTGCCTTCAGCGTACCACGGGTAACACACCGGATCAACTATCGCCGATGAGTGTACGTGCATGCCTCGCTGCGGCCAGCGGCGACTCGCGGCTAGCTTCGCTGAAGCCGACGACGCCTCAGCGAGAAATAGGCTTATTGCCATCTGACGATTGACGCGAAGCAGCGGTCGTGAGTGTTCGAGTATGCTGAGCAGCCAGAGATTGCTCCGCTCGCCAAAGATAGTTCCGCATGCCGACTGTCGTCATCGATGCGTTCACACGGCCAAGATCGAAACGCCGTTCGCCCGCAGAGCTGACGGAGAGGCCGGTCGAGGCGCGGTCTGACGGTCTTGGCGCGGTCTGGCCGTCCCATCGCGCAACCTGACTCTTGCCACCGTCTGCGGGTGTGCTGTAAACTCGCGGGCGTCGGAGGAGAGTGGCGTCTCGGCAACAGCAGCCGGCTCCGGTCGGTGCAGCAACGCCGGCGTCAGACCGTCGCGAGTCAACCCCAAGCCCTGGAGGAATCCCCACCATGAAGGCAGTACGCATCGTCACCCTCATCGTGCTCTATTCAGCCCTCATCCAGCCAGCCACGGCCGCGGCGGAGGATCGTTGGAACATCCGCCTCTATGGGGCCATTCTGTTTTTCGACGCTGGTCGGTCCGATGTCACGGAGTTCTTCGCCGCGGATATTACGAGCGGCTCGGAGCTCGGCGTCGGGGTCGGGGCCGAGTACCTGCTCACAAAGCGGTGGGGGGTGGAGGTCAACTTCCTTTTTTCCGCCGTAACTTTAGATTACAAGATCGAGTCGTTCCTTCCTCCCGAGATTCTGCCTTCCTATGAGACGGAATTCGATATCGATTACCGGCCGATCACGCTTGGTCTGAATTATCATCTCACGCCTTCTTCCCGAGTCGATTTCTATCTAGGCCTGATGTACGCCTATGTCGACTATGGAAGCGAGTTTATCCCGAACCCGATCGGCCCCCCCACGCCGGTGATCCTCAAAGACGACGACAGCGGCTGGGGAGCCCAGCTCGGCATCGACGTGCCGCTCGGAGAACAGGGCCGCGGGCCGTGGATTCTTGCCGCCACCGTGAAGTTCCACTCCTCGACAGTACACGAGCTGACGGAGCCCGACATCAGGTCCAACGACCTCGAGCTGGTGACCGTCGGGATCGGTCGCCGATTCTAGCTCGCGCGAACCCGTCGGCGGGTCGCGACTCCCCGCCAGGCCGGCTTCCGCCGATCTCGGGTGCTGGCCGGACACCGCCGGTGTCGACGCCGCGGCGCAGGCACGCGATCCCTTGACAGTCACGTCCGCTGTCCATTACACTGCGGACTTCTGACGACCCTGGACATCAGACGGGAGGACTTTTGGAATGGCGCCGACGGCTCGGGAGCGAAGCTCCCATAGGCACCATCAGCGGGGAAAGACGGATGCCTGACGGGCATGGCGATGACCGAATAGCAGGGTGGCCGCAACGTGCGTGCCAACGGGATGGCGTCACCGCCTTCACATGGCAAGATCACTGAAACGAGGAGAATCGATGATGCGCAACCTCGGGGCTTTCAGAGTCGCACTCCGCCGGCTGGCGAAGTATCCGGGCTTCACCGCCCTGGCAGTGGCCGCCCTGGCCTTGGGGCTCGGCATGACGATCTACGGCTATGGCGCCGTGAACTCCATCTACTTCCGAGGTCTGCCCTTCCCCGAGCCCCAAGAGCTCGTGCATCTGGAGGTACGGAACGCGGCGACGGGCGAGCAACGGGGCGTCTGGCCCCTCGACTATCTCGATTGGCGCCAGCAGGAGAGCTTTCAGGATCTGGGGGCCATCGAGCGCGGCAGTTTCAACGTCAGCGGCGACCAGCTTCCCCAGCGCTACAGCGGCGCTGCCATGACCGCCAACGTCTTCGAGATGTTGGGGGCGGTGCCGCTTCTGGGCCGCACCCTGGTCGCGAGCGACGACTTGCAGGGCGCCGAACCGGTGGTGCTTCTGGGCCACGACCTTTGGCAGCAGCGCTACGGCGGCGAGGAGGGGATCGTCGGCCGGTCGGTGCGGCTGAACGGCGTCGCCACTACCGTAGCCGGCGTCATGCCGCGCGGTTTCAAGTTCCCGGTGGCCGACGACCTGTGGGTGCCCTTGAAGCTCGACGTCAGCCAGTTCGAGCGCGGCGCCGGACCATATCTCCAGATCTTCGGCCGCCTGCGCGACGGCCTCACGGTCGAGGAGGCCCAGGCCGAGATGACGACCATCGCCGAGCGTTTCCAGCAGGACTTTCCGGAGTCCCACAAGAACCTCGGCGTCGGAGTGGAGCCCTATGTGCAGCAGTTCGTCGGCGACCCGGCGGTGCTCTACGTGGTGCTCGCGGCGGTCGGGTTCGTGCTCCTGATCGCCTGCGCCAACGTCGCCAACATGCTTCTGGCACGGGCCAGCCAGCGCAGCACGGAGCTGGCGATCCGCTCGGCCTTGGGAGCCCGGCGCGCGGGGCTGATCTTGCAGATGATGGCGGAGAGCCTGCTGCTCAGCCTCGGCGGCGCCGTGATCGGCTCGCTTCTGGCATGGAAGGCTCTGGACATTACCCACGGCCTCTACGCAGGGCTGGAATGGACGCCCTTCTGGTGGAATTTCTCGATCGACGGCCGGGTCGTAGTGATGGCCGTCGTGGCGGCGATCCTCGCCAGCCTTCTGGCCGGCCTGATACCCGCGCTACGGGCTTCCGGCCTCGATATGAGCGCCGTCTTGCACGAGGGCGGCCGCGGCTCAACCAGCCTGAAGATGAGCCGCCTCAGCAGAATGCTGGTGATCGGCGAGATCGCGCTTTCGTGCGTGCTGCTCATCTGCGCGGGCTTGATGATGCGCTCGATCAATAACCTCGTCCATCTCGACATCGGCGGCGCCACGGAGGGTTTCCTCAGCGGCACGGTCACGCTCAGCGAAGCCACCTATCCCGACAAGCCGGCGCGGGTCCGCTTCCACGAGCAACTGGAGGAGCGGCTGCGGTCGACGCCCGGAATCCTCGCCGTCTCCGTCGCCAGCTCCATGCCCGGCTCGCAGGTGGACGCCTCCTTCTACACGCTGGAGGGCGTTGAAGTCGTTGACAAGAGCACTCGCCCGGCGGCCTATCACAACATCGTCAGTCCCTCTTACTTCGACACCTTCGACGTCCCGCTACTCGCCGGCCGCGCCTTCGATAGCCGCGATCGAGCCGACGGCCAGCCCGTGGCGATCATCAGCCAGCTCTTCGCCGAGAAGGTGTGGCCGGACGCGGATCCGCTCGGAGAGCGCATCCGACTCGCGGTCGACGAGGGCGAGCTGGAGAACCCCTGGCGCACCGTGGTCGGCGTGGTGCCCAACGTCGCCCACAACCTCTTCGTGCGAGCGCCGCGGGAGATGGTCTACGTGCCCCTGGCCCAGACGGGTCCCGCGACCCTGAGGATCGGCGTCCGGGGCACCGGCGAGCCGATGTCCCTGGCGACGACGCTCAGCGAACAGGTGGCCGCCACCGACCCCGACATCCCGGCGTACAACGTGAAGCCGCTGACCGATCTGATCCAGGCCGACCGCGCCGCCTTCGTCTTCATCGGCAAGGTGTTCTCGGTCTTCGGCCTCATCGCCATTGTGCTGGCGTCGGCCGGGATCTACGGAGTGACGGCGTTCTCGGTGTCCCAACGCTCCCAGGAAATCGGCGTTCGCCGCGCCTTCGGTGCGGACGATGGCGCCATCCTCCGTCTGGTCCTCGGACAGGGCGTCCGCCGTCTGGTGATCGGCCTGATCCCGGGGCTGATCCTGGCCTTCTTGATCTCCAGCCTTCTGAGCTCCAGCCTGTTCGGCTTGGAGAGCACCGATTTCCTCTCCTTCTTCGCCGCCGTAGCCCTGTTGACCGCGGTGGTCCTCCTGGCCTGCTATTTCCCGGCACGCCGGGCGCTGAGGGTCCACGCGGTGAGGGTGTTGCGGTACGAATAGGAGACGCTAGGCCTGGAGGGCTCCCCCGTCGAGGACGATAGCTTGGCCGTTGACGCCATAGGCGCGCGGATCGCACAGTGTGAGGACGAGATAGGCCACTTCCTCGGGATTGAAGATGCGCCGCTGCGGGCTCTTGTTGAGGATCATCTCCCGGGTCTCCTCCGGCGAGGATCCCAGGAGCTTGGTGAAGCGCTCGACCGCGTAGGCCGTCATGTCGGTCTCGACGTATGCCGGGCAGACGGCGTTGATCGTCACCCCCCTGGTCGCAACCTCGAGGGCGACGCTGCGTGTGAGGCCGACCACCGCGTGCTTGGCCGCAGAGTATGCAGAGAGGTAGGCGGAGCCCGTCGTTCCCGCCACCGACGCGATGTTGACGACGCGGCCCCAGCCGCGCTCAAGCATCCCCGGCAGGAAGGCCTGGGTGCACAGCATGGTGCCGGTCACGTTTACGGCGAAGAGCCGGTTCCAGTCCTCCAGCCGGACGTCGCGGAACGGCTCCGAGGAGGTGATGCCGGCGTTGTTGACCAGGACATCGACCCCGCCGAGCTTCTCCTCGGCTTGCCGATGGAGCGCCGCGACCTGCTCGGGATCGCTGACATCGGCCGCCACCGACCAGGCCCGATGCCCGGCGGCGCGCAGACGGGCGGCGGTTTCCCCGATCTCGTCGCGGGAACGGGCCGCAACCACCACGGCCGCTCCCGCCGCCGCCAGGCCCCGTGCCACGGCGGCACCGATGCCGCGCCCGCCGCCGGTGACGACGGCCCGCTGCTGGTCGAATCTCATGGCGCCAGAGTAGGTTCAAGGAGCGTACGTGTCAAGACGGGCTTACCCGGCGCCGTGGGAGCTTTTCGCCACCATCCTGAGTTCCCGAATCGAGCCCGATTCGCTAAGCTCTTCAAGCGCAGCCGAGGAGGTGGCCTGTGCGGCAGTGAAGGCCGGGCCACCGCGCCAAGCCCGAGAATCCGAGCCCCGGAGGACGCCATGTACAAGATCAGCCTTCTCAATATGCCCTTCGCGAGCCTCTCCATGCCGTCTCTCGCCCTGACTCAGCTCACCTCCGTGGTCAAGCGACGCTTCGGCGACCAGGTGAGGGTCCGCAACCTCTACCTCAATCACGAGTTCGCCCACTATCTCGGCTTGGACCTCTATTCTCCGATGACCAGCTCGTTGGCAGCCAACAACTCGGGGCTCGGGGACTGGTTCTTCCGTCAGGCCGCCTTTCCCGACCAGTCCGACAACTGCCGGGAGTACTTCGAACGCTATTTCCCCAGCCCAGACGCGGAGACGGAGGTCCGGTTGAAGTCGGTGGTGTCCAAGAGAGCACCGCTCGATCGCTTCGTGCAGGCCTTGGTCGTCAAGTTCGGGCTCCATGAGGAGGATCTGGTGGGCTTCACCTCGATGTTCGCGCAGAACGCCGCCTCCTTCGCCATGGCCCGGCACATCAAGGAGAAGAATCCCAAGGTCGTCACCGTCATCGGCGGGGCCAACTGCGAAGCCCCCATGGGGCGCGAGCTTGCGCTCCACGTCGACGCTCTTGATTTCGCCGTCTCGGGGCCGGCGCTCGTCGCCTTCCCGCAGCTCGTCCAGCATCTGATGGACGGCGAGCCCGAGCGCTGCCAAGAGATCCGCGGCGTCTATTCGGCGGAGAACGCCGAGGGCCTCAAATGCCTGATGTGGGCCGGCCAGGAGCTTTCCGTCGAGGTACCGGTACCGCTCGACTACGAATCCTTCCTCCGGGATCTCCAGCGGAACTTCCCGAGCGGCCTGATCAAGCCCAACCTGACCTTCGAGACCTCACGGGGCTGCTGGTGGGGAGAACGGTCACATTGCACGTTCTGCGGCCTGAACGGTACTACGATGGCTTACCGCGGGATGCCCTCCGAAATGGCCATCGAGCTCTTCAATGAGCTCTTCGAAAAATACGGTGATCGGTGCCAGAACTTCGATTCGGTCGACAACATACTCCCCAGGCAGTACTTGAAGGAGGTCTTCCCGAGGCTGGATCCGCCGGTTGGCACCAGCATCTTCTACGAGATTAAAGCTGACCTCAAAGAGCACGAGATGGAGACGCTGGTCAGGGCCGGCGTCAACAGGCTCCAACCGGGCATCGAATCCCTGAGCAGCTCGACGCTCAAGCTGATGGGCAAAGGGACCACCGCTTTCAGCAATATCGGCTTCTTGAAGTATTGTGTCAAGTACGGTATTTATCCGGTCTGGAACCTGCTGATCGGATTTCCTGGAGAAGAAGGGAGCGTCTACGAGAAATACCTGGCCGACATACCTCATCTCAAACACCTGCCGCCTCCGGACGGTGCCTTCCCGGTGCGCTTCGATCGCTACAGCCCCTATTTCGTGAAGGCTGACGAGTATCACCTTGACCTCAAACCTTACGACTTCTATAGCTTCATCTACCCTTTCCCCGAGGAGTCCATCGACAACATGGCCTACTACTTCGAGGATCTGAACTACAGCGCCGAGTACATCCGCAACACGGCCGCGTGGACTGACAAGCTGAATGCGGCCGTGGAGGATTGGCAAGAGTGTTTCCGTCGTCTGGATGGAAGCAAACCGCGAGCCAAGCTATATCTGGAGCGAAAGGGCAACTCTTGGATAGTGCACGACACCCGCAGCGGGGAGCTGGTGGAGCACGAGGTGGGCGCTCTCGCCGCCAGGATTCTCGAGTGCCTCAGCCAGAAAGGGCACAAGATCGCCCACGTAGCCAAGTACGCCCGGACCGACCCGGCAAGAGCAGGTGAAGAGGTCCAACGTCTGCGACAGCAAGGTCTGCTCTTCCAGGAGAGCGATCGTTACATCAGCCTGGTGATGGAACCCGGTATCGGTGCCGCAGACTTCAAGATGCCAGGGTTCATGTATCTGAACCCATCGCTCGGCAGCGGCAGCCAGCCAGCGGCTCAACTGACCCGTTGACGGCGCTCAGGAGATCCTTCGCAAGCCGCGACGCGTTGCCAGACGGCGGCGGAGAGCCGGCCGCGCCCTGCGTGAGTTCAGGGGTCGGCGGACTCCATCAGGGCACAAAGGCCTTCACATGCTGGAACAACCTGATGCTGAGGAAGCCCAGAATCAGGCCCACCAGGATATGGATGAGGTAACCTTCAGCAACGCCGCCAATCAGCGCGAGCACCGCGTTGAGAAGCGTGAACAGGGCCAGGAGATTAAGCAGAACCTTCACCATGTCTCCTTTACTTGGTTTCGTTCTTCGTCAGTGACGTCTGAGTAGCTCACTTCCCCCACGCGAGAAAGGCGTCCAGGGACTCGGCCAGATCGGCATGGGTGGCACCGAGCAGCGACAGGCGATGCTCGTGGTGGGTACGGCGGACGCCAGCCGTATAGCACAGATCGGCGAGCGGCGGAGCATCGCCGCTGCGCAGGAGGTCCCGATAGCGCTGAGCGAGCCCCCGCAAAGCAAGCTCCGAGGCCGCCGAGAGCGGCAGCAGAAAGACCCCGTCGCCGGGAGGCCGCTCTTGCTGCGGCGCCGGCGCCTCGCGCAGCAGCACATGGGCGTTGGTGCCCCCGAAGCCGAACGAGCTCACTCCCGCCAGCCGCGGGCCGGAAACCTCCGGCCACGGCCCCAACTGCCGCTGCACTGCGATCGGTAGCTCGTCGAAGGGGATCTCGGGGTGTGGCGTCTCGAAATGCAGGGATGGTGGAACCCGGCCGCGGTGGATCATGAGAACCACCTTGATCAGCCCAGCTATCCCCGCCGCCGCCTCCAGATGGCCGATATTGCTCTTCACCGAGCCGATCGCGCATCGCTCCCCGGCCGCGCGCCCTTCCCCCAGCACCCGACCCAGGCTCTGGGCCTCGATCAGATCGCCCAGATAGGTGCCGGTGCCGTGCGCCTCCACGTACTGCACCGCCCCCGGCACCACGCCCGCGCTGTAGTATACCCGACGCAGCAAGGCCTCCTGGGCCTGGCCGTTGGGCGCCATCAAGCCGTTGCTCCGCCCGTTCTGATTGATCGCGCTGGCGCAGATCACCGCGTAAACCGGATCGCCGTCAGCCTCGGCCTGTGAAAGTGGCTTGAGCACCACCGCCCCCGCCCCCTCGGCCCGAACGTACCCGTCGGCTTTGGCGTCGAAGACCTTGCAGCGGCCGTCCCGGGCCATCACCCCGGCTTTGCTGAAGTTGATGGTCGCCGCCGGCGACAGGATCAGGTTCACGCCTCCGGCCAGCACATGCTTCGCCTCGGCGCGTCGCAACATCTGGCAGGCCTCGTGCACCGCCACCAGCGACGCCGAGCAGGCGGTGTCCACCGAAAGGCTCGGACCCTGCAATCCGAAAGCATAAGAGATGCGATTGGCGGCGATGGAAACGGAGCTCCCGGTGCCGGCGTAGGCGGTGATGTGCTCCAATGCCGCCAGTTGCATCCGTCCGTAGTCGTCACTCGAGATGCCGACGACCACGCCGGTGTCGCTGCCGTCGAGCCCGGCGGCGAGGCCGGCGTCCTCGAAAGCTTCCCAGGCCACCTCCAGCATCAGCCGCTGTTGGGGATCCATGGCCGCAGCCTCGCGCGGCGAGATGCCGAAGAAGTCGGCGTCGAAGCGATCCACTCGGTCGAGAAAGCCTCCCCAGCGGGTGATCATCTTGCCCGGCACCGAGGGATCAGGATCGAAAAAGGCGTCGATGTCCCAACGTTCCGGCGGAACCTCACGGATCGCGTCCCGCCCTTGCACCAGCAGTTGCCAGAAGGCCTGAGGACCGTCGGCCCCGGGGAAGCGGCAACCGAGGCCGATCACCGCGATCGGCTCCACTTCCGCGGCGGGCGCCGAACAGGCCCGCCGGGCCGGAGTCGAGCCGGAGCCGAGATACACGGCGAGGGCGGCGAGGGAGGGGTGGTCGTAGAACAAGGTGGCCGAGACCCGGCGCCCCAGCCAGCTCGAAAGATCGCCGGTCAACCCCTGAAGGGTGACCGAGTCGAGGCCATAGCGCGCTGGCGGTTGGCGGGGGTCGATGCGGTCGGCTGCCATTCCCAGCCGCCGGGCGATCGCCGCCACCAGCCAGTCTCGGATCTCCTCCACGCCGCGCTCCGTCCCCTCTTCTCCGACCGAGGTCGGCTCGACGCTCGGCGCCGCCGCGATCTCAGGCTCGAGGTCTTCGGCGATCGCCCGCAGCGTCCCCGCTTGAAAGCTAACCTTCACCGACTGGCGCTGCAGCTTGCCGCTTGAGGTCTTCGGCAGCGACGCCGGCGGCACCAGCGTCACCCCCCAGGGACGCACGCCGTGCTCCTCCGCCACAGCCTGACGTATGGCGCCGATGATCTGCTGCGGATCGACCTGGCGCTGGTTACGCTCCAACTCGGCGACGATCACCAGGCGCTCCTCCCCGGCCCGATCCAGCGCAAACGCCACGGCGCTTTCCGCACGCAGCGCGCCGTGACTCCGATCCACGGTCGATTCCAGATCTTGCGGATAGTGGTTCTCGCCCCGGAGGATCACCAGCTCCTTGAGCCGGCCGGTGATATACAGCTCGCCGTCGCGCATGAAGCCGAGGTCTCCGGTGCGCAGGAACGGCCCGTCTTCGGTGTCGACCCGTGAGGCTCGGAAGGTCGCCTCGCTCTCTTTCTCCCGCCCCCAATAACCCTGGGCCACGCTTGGACCGCTCACCCAGATCTCCCCCACCGCTGCCTCGCCGCTCCCGTGGCCGGTAGCCGGGTCGACGATCACCACGTCCGTGTCTTCGTCAGGCCGGCCGCAGCCCACCAGAACCTGGACCTCACCGTCGTCCGCCGCCTCCTCCACCCGGTGCTCACGTAACCTGGCGGCATCGATCGTCAGGTAGCTCGGCTCCCGCCACCGCGACTGCAGCGACACCCGCAGCGTGCCTTCCGCCAGCCCGTAGCCCGGGCACAACGCCGCACGCCGGAAGCCACATGCCGAAAAACGTTCAGCGAAACGCTCCAGAGTTGCCCGGCGCACAGGCTCGGCGCCGTCGATCGCCTGCGACCAACTGCTCAGATCGAGCGGCGGATCCTGCTGTGCCGCCACCTTGCGCACGCACAGCTCAAAACCGAAGTTGGGGGAGGCGCTGTGAGTCCCGCGGTACTCGGAGATCGCCCGCAGCCAGCGCAGGGGCTTCTGGAGGAACGCCGCCGGGGCCATCGCCACGCACGGAAATCCCCGGAAGATCGGTCCCAGAAGGCCGTAGATCAGTCCCATGTCGTGGAAGCTCGGCAGCCACGTCACCATCCGGGTACCGAACCCGGGCTCGGGGGCAAAGTCGAACCCGGTGAGATTGGCGATCAGGTTCCCGTGGCTGACCATCACGCCCTTGGGCAACGAGGTGGAACCTGAGGTGTACTGCAGGTAGGCCAGGTGCTCGCCATCCGGCTTCGGCTCTCGCCAGGCCTCTGCTCCCTCCGCGGCGACGCCGTCACTGGCGATCACTTGCAGCGGTTCAAGCGCCTCCGAGCCAGAGCACCAGCGGCGCAGGTTCCGCTCGGAGGCAGCCTCGGTCAGCGCCAGGGCGGGTCGACAGTCGGCGGCGATAGCCTCGACCCGGGTCAGCTTGCGAGAGCCCAGGGGTATCTGGACGGGAACGCCCAAGACGCCGGCGTAAAAGCAGCCGAACAGGCCGGTGAGGAACTCCAACCCGGGAGGATAGAGGAGCAGGGCGCGCTCGCCTTCCAGACCCTGCTCGCGCAGGTGGGCGGCGAGTGCCCGGGCGCGGCGGTCGAGGTCGGCGTAGGTCAGCGGCGGCGCCGGTCGTTCGCCGTCGAGGAGGAAGAGAGCGGCCTGATCATCGCCCTGGTGCTCGGCTCGGAAACGCAGTACGTCGACCAGGGTGCGGAACCTCTCCTCGGGTCGGGTATGGGGCGTCTTGCTCAAGTCACTGCTCACCTGTAGGCTCCCCGAGCGGATTGTATCTCGCGCCTGGGGGGTTCGGCCAGCCAGGACGCTCGGTGAGGATAACCGGGACGAAGCACAGGATGTGAGGGTAGAGCGATGCTTGAGAATCTCCGAATCTGGATTCCCGCCGCCTTCTTCGCCCTGGCGGTACCGGCCGCGGACGCGCCAGGGCAGCCCGCGGCCGACGAGGCCGCCCCGCCGGGAGCGATCGCCTTCATCGACGTCAACGTGGTGCCCATGGACGCCGAGCATGTCCGCGAAGGGCAGACGGTGGTCGTCGACGGGGGCAAGATCGTCGCCGTCGGGCCGGCGGCGGAGGTGAGCGTCCCCCAGGACGCGCGGAAGATCGAAGGCCGGGGTCGGTTTCTGATGCCCGGCCTCGCCGACATGCACGTGCACCTGCTCGGCGAGGACGTGCTCCTTCTCTTCGTGGCCAACGGGGTCACGACCGTGCGCAACATGTTCGGCTCGCCCCTCCATCTGCAAATGCGGGAGAAGATCGCACGCGGTGAGCTCCTCGGGCCTCGGATCTACACCGCCGGGCCGATCATCGACGGCTCACCGCCGGAGTGGGACGGGAGCGCGGTCGTCGAGACCGCGGACCAAGCCGAAACGGAGGTCGCCAGGCAGAAGGCGGCCGGTTATGACTTTCTCAAGGTCTACGACCGACTTCCGCTCGCGGCCTACGACGCGCTGGTCCAAGCCGCTCGCGAGCACCGGATCCCGGTGGCCGGCCACGTCCCCCGGGCGGTGGGGCTGGAGCACGTCCTGGCCTCAGGCCAGCAGTCGATCGAGCACCTGGAAGGCTACAGCGAGGCGTTGCTCGGCGGGGGCGATTCGGAGTGGAACCGCAAGCGGGCGGTCGACTTTGGTCGGGAGGTCCTGGCGGGGAGGCGGACGCTCTCCGAGCTCTTCGACGGCGAGAAGCTCTCCAGTCTGGCGGCCGCGACCCGCGACGCCGGCGTGTGGAACGTCCCGACCCTGGTGGTGTGGCAGAGGGTGCTGGCGAGCGCCACCGAGGCCGAGACGCTGCTCGCGCGGCCGGAGATGGCTTATGTGTCCCCGGTCATCGTCGCAACCTGGAAGCCGTCGACGGATTTCCGTCGCAGCGCGCTCGCCGACGAGGACATGAAAGCCCTTCAGGTCTTCAATCAGTTGCGCTTGGAGGAGATCCGGGCGCTCCGCCGGGCCGGCGCGCGACTCCTTCTCGGCACCGACACACCCAACCCCTACGTGGTCCCGGGGTTCTCGATCCATCAGGAGCTGCGAAACCTGGTCGCGGCGGGATTGAGCCCCTACCAGGCGATCCGCGCGGGAACGCGCGACGCCGCCGAATTTCTCGGCGCGCACGGCGAGTTCGGCACCGTCGAGCCCGGCCGCCGGGCCGACCTCATCCTCGTCGAGGGCGACCCCCTGGCCGACGTCGGCAACGTGGCGCGGTCTCTGGGGATCATGGTGCGCGGGCGGTGGCTCGACAAGGCAGAGCTCGAGCAGAGACTGGAGCGGTTGGCCGCCTCGCACACAGCCGGCGACTGGTTCGCCGTACTGCCGCCTCTGCCCGAGGTGGGCGAGTCGGCCAACGAGATCCGTTTCGAGAAGCGCTTCAACGGGACTCAGTTTGGGGCGGAACGGCTCCTCGTGGCACGTCGCCCGGACGGCTACGAGACCCTTGTGGCGCAGGCGGTCACGGACATCGGAGGCAGGCGAACCGAGCTTCTGCGGTGGGAGCTGGATGCGGCGGGAGCCACCCGCCAGCTCATCTACGAGGGAACCGGCGGGCTCGGCTCGGCGCGTTTGGAGATCCTCCCCGAGGGCAGCCATCTAGCCGTTACCGGCCGCCTGGCGTCCAACGAGGCGATCACGAGCGTGCCACCTCTGGCCCCCGAGGTTCACATCGACATCGGCATGGCGGCGAGCTACCAGGCGCTTCTCGGCCGCCTCGATTCACTGGCGGACGGCGAGTCCCTTACCGTGAGCACCAGGAAGATCGACATCTCCGAAGGCTTCGGCCAACACGACGAGACCCTGACCGTCAGGCGGGTGCCGGACGGTCGGCGGCGGGGAGCCTCCGCGACCATCGTGGCCCGCCTCTACGAGGTGGAGGCTCGCTCCGCGAAAGCGACGGTCCGTTACACCCTGGCGGCCGATGCCGCCGGTTTCCTGGTCAGCGCCGAGCTCGAGCACCAAATGGGCATCCTGAGCCTCCAGCGGGCCGAGTAGACGACCGCCGGCGCAAGCCGAAAGACGTCACATCGCGGGTTCAGGAGCCAGGCTCTCCGGCTCGACTCGGGGAGCTCCCCGGTGACCCATTCCGCAACCGGGCGAGAAAACGGCCCATGCGTTCTAGAGCTTCCGAGATGACGCTGGAGGAGACGGAGAAGGAGCAGCGAACGAAATCGCCGCCGCCCTGCCCGAAGATCTGGCCCGGTATGACGACGACCCTCTCCTCCTCGACCAACCGTTCGGCGAACTCAACGCCGCTCAGACCGGTGCTCTTCACCGAGGGAAAGGCGTAGAAGGCGCCGCGCGGCTCGACGCAGTCGAGACCGAGGCGGAGGAGCCCTTCGTGAAGTTGGCGGCGGCGGCGGTCGAACTCGAGGCGCATCTTCTCGAGATTGCTCTCGCCGCTCTCCAGAGCGCAGAGCGCGGCCCTCTGGGCCGTTACCGGAGGACACATGACCATGTACTGGTGGACCCTGATCAGCGCTTCGATCAGCTCGGCATGACCCGCCACATAACCGAGCCGCCAGCCGGTCATGGCGTAGGCCTTGGAGAAGCCACCGAGCAGGAGGGTCCGCTCCTGCATCCCGTCGAGGCCGGCCAGGCAGACGTGCTCGACGCCGTAGGTCAGGCGGTCGTAAACCTCGTCGGAGAGGAGCAGCAGATCGTGCCTTCGCACCACGCCGGCCAGCTCCTCGGCAACGGCGCGCTCGAGCACCGCGCCGGTCGGGTTGTTGGGGTAGTTGAGCACGATCGCCTTGGTCTGGGGCGTGATCGCCGATTCGACGGCGGCGGCGGCAACCTGGAAGCGGTTCTCGGCCCGCACCGGAACCGCCACCGGAGTGCCTCCCGCCAGGCTGATGGTGGGAACGTAGCAGAGATAGTTGGGTTGGGGGACGAGGACCTCGTCGCCCGGATTGAGGAGGACGGTGAGGCTGGCGTGCAGCCCCTGGGATGTTCCCACAGTGAGCAGGATCTCCTTCGCCGGGTCGTAAGCGACGCCATAGAGTCGCTCCAGATGCCGCGCGACCGCAGCCCTGAGCTCGGGAATGCCCGAGAGGATCGTGTAGCCGGTTTCTCCCCGCCGCAGGGAGGCGATGGCCGCCTCACGGATGGGCTCGGGGGTGACGAAATCAGGCTCTCCGATGCCCAGCGAGACGACGTCGCGATGGTTGAGGGCGAGCTCGAAGAAGCGGCGCATACCGGTCCGGGGCATCTGGATGACGCGGTCGGCAAGCCGTCGATGCATGGATTCTCCCCTGCTCCAAGCCGGTGCTGTCGTCAAGTGGCGTGGTCTCCTGCGGGCATCATACAATACCGGCCAGGAGTCGACCAAACCAAGAAACGACCGCCGGAGGTGGAAGCGATGGACGAGGCCAGAATCTGGTTGGGGAAAGATCTCAGCTCCTGGACGGCGAGCATGCTCAGCGGCGTGACCCGCGCCTACCTCGTCTTTGCCCTCGAGGAGGCGGGCGTGTTCGAGGCGCTGCGACGGGCGGACGGGGAAGGGCGCACCGTTGACGAACTGGCCGCCGAGTGCGGGCTGAACCGCCGCCTCCTCGACGGCGCCCTGACCTTCCTGGCCCTTGCCGACGAAGTGCTGGCGAAGAACGACGGCCGCTTCACCCTGGGGGAGCAGGCCGAATGGCTCGCCGAGGACATGACTCGGGGGATCTCCCTGCTCTACGTCGGAGGCTATTCGTGCCTGCTCTCGAATCTCCTACCCGCCTTGCGTGAGGAGAAGCGGTACGGCGAGGACTTCGTCAGGCCCGGGGACATGATCGCCCGCGGCAGCTACGTCGCCACCCGCGCCAACTATTCCTGGATCGTCTCCGAGCTGGCGAGTCTGGGGGTGGAGGTGGTGGCCGACCTCGGCTGCGGCGCAGCCCACATCCTGATCGACGTTTGCCGCCGCCGCCCCGGCCTGCGCGGGGTGGGCATCGACATCTCACCCGAAGCGCTGGTGGAAGCGCGGCACTCGGTGGAAGAAGCCGGTCTCGCTGACCGCATCAGGCTCATTCAGGGCGACGTCACCCGGCCCGGAGACTATGCGGCTGATCTCGACGACGTGCAAGCGTTCAACGCCAACTTCGTGCTCCACGAGTTCTTGCGCGACGGTGAAGACTCGGTGGTCGAGCTACTGCGCCGGATGAAGTACCTCTTCCCTGGCCGTTACCTGGTGGTCTCCGAGTTCGACGCGCCGTCGGACGAGCAGTATGAGGCCTACCCGATTCCGGACCGGATCTTCATGCTATTCTATCAGCACATCATCCACCCGATGAGCTGGCAGGGCCTGCCAATCTCGACCGCACGCTGGCGCGACATCTACGACCGGGCCGGCGTCGAGATCATCAAGATCAAGCAAGACCATCCGCGCCGCCTACACGTCCACCTGGGGCGTTTCTGAAGGGGGTCGCCCGGGAGGCCTTCGCCTCGATTCCGCGTCCGTGGGCTCTCAATGCCCGATCGACGTTCCCGGACGCGGCCGAAGGCCGGGAATGAAAGCTGGAGTCGCCGCAGCGTATCGCTCGTAGGCTTGCCCGAACTGCTCCCGGGCCTCCCGTTCTTCGCGGCGGGCGAGGCGGACGTAGGCGATGACGAGGATCGGGAACATCAAGAGGGTCAGGAAAGTCGGCCAGGTGAGGAGATAGCCGAGCATCAGCAAGATGAAGGCATCGTACTGTGGATGGCGAACCAGGGCATAGAGTCCCGTCGTCGCCAGCTTGCCCTCGGTTTGAGCTGCGTGAAGCTCTATCCAGGCAAAGAGCACGATACCCAAAGACCCGAGGATGAGGAGCGACGCCAGCAGATATACTGGATGTGAATGTGGCATCCCCTTGAGATTGAGGAGCGTGTGCCACAGATGCCCCGACTCATGCGATGAAAAGTCGACCTCGGGGAAGCGGCTCGCCAACCATCCGGACAGCAGGTACAAGGTCAAAGGGAATCCGTACATCTCGACGAAGAGCGCGACGATGAACGCCGTGAAGGCTCCGAAGGAACGCCAGTCGCGAGTGGTGGCGGGCCGAGCGAAGCTCATCGCAAAGATGATGAAGAAGGCGCTGAAGAATATGACAGCGGGCCAGTTGCCGTAGCCACCCATGGCGCGATCTCTCTCCTTTGCTCTCCGGATCTCCGCAGAAGCCGCGAGGACGGATCGGCGTCAGCCGCGGGATTCTCCAGATTGGCGTCTGCCGCAGGATTCTACAGACGCCGCGGGAGACCGTCAACCCCGTCAGGCGGCCGCGAGCCGGCCTCGGGCGCCGAGCCTGGCCGCGACGCGCGCGCCGACCATCGCGGGAACCGGACGAGCGCGCGTCCCTCGCACCTGGGCGGCAGGCAGGTCTTTCTATTCCGGTGGCTTGTCTGCTACTGTTTCGGACCATCGCAGCGATCTCGTGCGGAAGCTCGCGGCGACCGGCAAGAGGACCGTCATCGACGCGATGGAGGCCAAGGTGGAAGACAACCGCCAGGCGCGAGCACCGAGGACCGCGGTGAGAGGGACGCCGCGCGAGGGGACGAAAGCTCTCGGCGCGGCCACCTCCGGCGCCGGAGCTGCGCTGCTGGCCACCGCCGCCAGCGCCTGCTGCGTCGGCCCGGCCCTCGCACCGGTCGTCGTTGCCGTTCTCGGTGCCAGTGGCGCCGCCTGGGCGGCGGGGCTCAAGCCGTACAGCCCCTATCTTCTCGCCGCTGCCCTCGGGTCGTTGCTCTACGGCTTCCGCGTGGCCTACCGGCGGCCCACGGGCTGCCCTGACGGCGCCTGTGCCAGGAGCAGGCCGCCCGCAGCCAGGCTGGTCTTGTGGGTCGCGGCGGCCGTGTGGTTTGGTGCCGCCCTCGTTAATTCGGTTTGGCGTTGAAAAGGAGCTCTCCATGCCACGGACGCCCTATTGGACCTCGATCTTCACGGTACTTTCCCTCGTGGCAGGCCCCGGCGCCGCGTGGTCGGGCCACTCGGTGATCGGCCACGGCCTCGAGCCTCTGCGTTCGGATTTCAACGCTGCTCGCGGTCACCTGCGGGCCATTCTGCTCGCCTCCCCCACGTGAGGGGTCTGTCTTCGGGGGGTCTCCGAAGTACAGAAGAAGTGGTTGGCCAAGGACGGCAGGCAGGAGATCACGGTGTTCGTGGTGTGGTCGTCTCAGCTCGGAGCCAAGGAGGAGCACCTCCCCGGCGCCATGGAGCTCATGCCCGATCCGCGGGCACGCCACTACTGGGACCCGAGCGACCAGATCGGCCGAGCGTACCAGAGCCAGCTGCCCGATCCCAGCGCTGATGGGGCAGCATTCAAGCTCAAGACCGCGGCCTGGGACGTCTGGATGCTCTTTGACCGGGAGGTGTCTTGGGACCAGGGCGGCGTACCGCTGCCCGGGTGGTGGGAGCACCAGCTCCGCGAATTGCCGCAGGAGCTGCGCCTGGATCCGGAGCGATTCGCGCAAAAGGCGGCTGAGTTTCCCGAACGCGCCCCATCGGACCCGCGTTGAAGGTGCTCGGCTCGGCGTCGCCAGGTCGTGAAAGCGATGCAGAGCGGCGGCAGCTCGCGCTCCGTGAACGACTTGCGGATGATCCGGGGCGTCAGGGCGATCAGGATCTCGCCCTGGTCCGTGGTGGAGGCGTCGAAGAACGAGACGAACGTCGAGCCCGGCTCCCCCGCCGCCGACTTCGCTCCCGTCCTCAGGAATCCGCTGAGCAGGAACGACTCGCCCGCGGCGAGCCGCGCGCTCCACCGGGTGCTGCGAGTCGCGGTGACCGGCCCGAAGCCCGCGGTGGCGGTGACGTCGTGGGCGGCGAGCTCGACCCGGATCTCGACCGCGTCGCTCGCCGCCCTGACCTCGGCGTCTCCTGAAGACCGGAGCCGCTGGCGAAGCTGCTCTCGAACGGCCTCCCGAGCCGGGTCGTCCTCGTCGAGCCCCCCGTCAGGGGCCGAGCGATCCACGGCCGGCCCACCGTGCTCGCGGGGAAGATCTTCGCCAGGTCTGTCCGCGTGAGCGCGGCGGTCTCGTTGTCAGCGCGGACGACGACCCGGAAACAATCCTCGGCCGGCTCCGCTGCGGCGAGCATGGCGGGAAACAACCAGGCGGCGAGGACCGCGGCCATTCCTTCCCTCATTGGTGAGTCTTACGGACGAGGGACCTCGAACGTCACTCGCCGACGGGCTCCGCCACCGGCAGCGATTCGAGGTAGGCGTCCGGAGAGAACGGCTCCAGGGACCGGACCATCTCGGGCAGAAAGTCGCAGCGGCTCGTGTGGGTGCGCCGCGCCTGCTCGAAGAGCCACTCCCGCGCCTGCTCCTTCGTGGGACGCTCGCCGCGGCCCATCCAGTAGTCGAGGAGGCGCTGGAAGCCCGGCGTCGCCGGGCAGTGCCAGGGCTGGGTCCGGCGGTCGATCTTCTTGTGCGTCCACCAGCTCCAGCCGACGCCCGCGGCGTTCAGCATCGCCGTCGCCCGGCGGTTGACGTCGAAGGGCTCCCCCTGCTCGCCGGTCTCGCCGTGCCAGAGCGGCACCTTGTACTTGCGCCGCAGCTTCTCCCAGCGCTCGAGGCCCTCGGCCGTCGAGGTGGGCGGATAGCTGTGGAAGGCGACAACCAGGTGGGGGTCCCAGTCGAGGGGCTCGAGGACCGAGAAGTCCTGGGCCCATTCGTCGCCCTCGACGAAGATCAGGCCGTGCGGGTCCACGGCGCGGATCGCCGCGGTCAGCTTCACGTAGAGCCGGCGCAGGAGCGCCGGGTCGACGCCTTGGTACCGCCGCAGCAGGGGCTCATTGAGGAGGTCGTAGCCGAGGATCCGCGGGTTGCCCGCGTAGCGCCCGGCGATCTTCACCCACAGCTCTTCGAGGCGGGGCCAGAAGACGTCCTTCTCGGTCCACAGACGCGCCTGCCCGTCGCTGTCGGCGATGTTCTCGGCGTTCTGCGCTCCGGGGGCGCCGTGCATGTCCCAGATGACGCCGATCTCGTGCTTCCCGGCCCACTCGACGACCCGGTCGAGCCAGCGGAAGCCGTCCTCCGAGTAGACGAACGGAGGCGACGCCGGCTGGCCGTCCCGCGGCTGGAGCCGCGACGCCAGGAGCGCGATGCGGATCGAGTCGGCGCCGAAGGACTTGATCGCGCGTACATCGTCCTCGGTGAAGAAGCTCTCGTAGTAGAGGCGCCAGAACTCCTTCGCGTCGTCCTCGCCCACCAGGTCGACGATCGCGGCTTCGAACTGGCGCGGCCGGTCGAGGGTGCGGATTCCCCACATGTAGCCTTCCGGCAGCAGCCAGCCGCCGATCCCGAAGCCCCGGAGCAGGACCGGCTTGCCGGTCGCGCGGTCGACGACGTCGCCGCCGCGGGTCGTGTACGGCGGCGGCTCCGCCGTCACTGCGGCGGCGGACAGGAAGGCGGCGGACAGGACGACGGACAGGGCGAGGACGACTTTCGTTCTCTTCATGAGCCTGAATCGTATCGTCCTCGTCGCCGCCTGCCACAGGATCGGCGTGCTACGATGCCCCGTAACGGAACCGGCGCGGTAGAGAGCCAGAGACGCGGAATGGCATCCGTCTTCACCGATTACGTCCGTTCGCTCGACGCCGGAGGGGAGCCGCCCGCCGCCGAAGACTTCGATCGGCTCTGGGAGGAGCTGCGCAAGCTGCTGACCAGGGAGCTCAAGCGGCGCCACCTGTGGACGAGCCCGCCGAGCTATCTCGGGATCTACGGCTGGCAAAGCTGGACCGAGGGCCCCGACGCCGGAGCGCTCGAGGACCTCGCCAGCGACTGCTACGTCTTCGTCTTCCTCGACCGCCTGCGCAGCCTCAGGGGCCAGGCCGCGGCCAAGCCCGACGTCGAGGGCCTCGTCGCCCTGCACGTGCGCAACTTCCTCCACACCGTCCAGAAGAAGCAGGACCCGCTGGGCTACAAGGTCTTCGACCTGCTGCGCTCCGCTCTCCGGCGGCTGCTCGACGCGGGCACCCTCCACGTGCTCGGCGGAGCGGAGAACGTCCGCAACGACACGATCTTCGGATTCACCACGGGCGAGAATCCCGCCCAACCGCTCGAGCCCTTCGACGAGCGGGACGTGGCTCGCCTGGGCGACGCGATCCTGCCGGCGGTCGTGACCTCCCGCCGGATGACGCCGGAGGCCGTCGAACGTCTCGCCGCCCGGATCTCCGAGCTGCCTGCCCGCGGCGTGCGCGTCTTCCGTTTCCGCGACCTCGTCGACCCTCTGAAAGCCGACGCGCGCTCGCGTTGGGCGAAGATCCTCGAAGACTCCCGGGGCGAGACGGCGGCCCAGATCGAGGACGAGCAGGGCGACAAAATCGTCCGGCTCATCGCGGTGACGCGGCCGGACACCGACTTCGAGGACCGCGAAGCCTTCGACAAGCTCGTCGAGTGCGTGGACCGGGGGTTGCGGCGGCTGAAGCTGCGGGCGCGGACGCGGGAGTACCTCGAGAAGCTCTGGGCCTTCCTCCAGGGCTACGCCCACGACGTCCGCTCGGCGACCGTGCCGGCGCACCGCCAGCTCTCCGAGCTGCTCGACATTCCCCGCGAGAGGTTCCCCGAGCTCTACGAGACCTTGGCGGGCCTGCTGGAGCAGTGCGGCGTCGAATCCATTATGCTGCGGGCGGAGGCGGGCAAGGCCGGCACCCGAGCGGCCGCGCCCGCGGGGGCTCGGAGCATGGACGTACAGGCGCGACGCGAACAGCTCCGCTTGCGGACGGGCGAGTCCCTCGCCCGTCTTGCCGAGGCCGACGCCGAACGGACGGGACCGCCGCGGGCCGGCGACCTTTACGTCCTGGCCGGGACCGGTGAGCTCGAATGGGCGGTGCTCTTGCGGGCGGCGGGCGGCTGCCTGCTGGTGCCCGCCGATACCCATCCCCTGACCGGCAGCGACGACGTCGCCGTCGACCGCCAGTCGCCGTCGGGGCCGCTCAACCTGCGCTGCGGCTTCGCCGTCTGGGTCGACGTGAAGCGTCTTGCTGGAGCCAGGCGCAGCGGCTCCGTCGGCGCCGACGTGGTGGCGCGCGCGCAGGCGAGGCTCGCCGAGCGCGAGGACGAGACGGAGGGCGCCGGCGACCGCGGCCTTCCCGCCGAGCTCGAGGCCGACCGCGATCCCGAGTACGAGGACTGGACGCGGGACGTCCTCGCGCCGGCGCGCGACGCGTTGGCGGCGGTCCGGCCGCGCCCGCGCGCGCGGCGTTCGTCGACGATGGTGCCGATCGCACTGGCTGCCGCGTTGGTGGCGGCCGTGGTGGGTCTGGGGGTGCTGCGGCGGCAGGTCGAAGTCCTCAGCGAGCCGAGCGTCGACGTCGAGCGTCACGAGGTCGTCTTCAACGAGCTGACGCGCGGCGTGACGCTGGAGGTGGACGCCGAGGCCACTCACGTCCTCTTACCTCTCCTGCTTCACAAGGTGCCCTTCTACGAAGGCTACGTCGTGGAGATCGCCCACGCCGCCGAGGGCGTCGTGTGGCGCAGCGGCTTCCTCGAGCCTCGGCGGGAATATCAACTTCTCGTGCCGCGGCCGCGGTTGCCGGCCGGCGTCTACACCATCCGGCTCCTGGGTCTCGCTGACGGCACGGAGACGCTCATCGACGTGCAGGAACGGCGGATCGAATACCATGCTCGATGAGCCCTCCCGCGGTGGTTTTGCGCCGATACTAGTAGATGGAGCCGGCCAGATTTGCGATGCAGCGAGGCGCCTACGTCCCGGCCCTGATCGTGCTTCTCGGCTTGGGATGCTTGACGGAGGGATGCCGTGGCCGGCAGGAGGAGCGTATGAGCGATCTGGTGGATGAAATCGGTGTGGGAGAAGAAGGACGGCTCGCGGGCGGGGACACCCGCGACTACGAGCTGGAGCTCGAGGCGGGTGAGCTGGTGCGCCTCGAGGTCGAGCAGCGAGGCGTCGACGTGGCCGTCGAGCTTCGCGATCCGCAAGACAACCTGATCATCCGGGTCGACAGCCCGACCGGACGGCGCGACACCGAGAAGCTGCTCGCCGTGGCCGAGACCGCCGGGACTCATCGGCTCGTGATCGAAGGCTCCGAGCGGGAAGCTCCGGAAGGCCTGTACGTTTACCGCGTTCTCGAGAGGCGTCCCGCCAGCCAGGAGGACCGGGACCGCGCGGAAGCCGAGCGCGTCTTCTCGGAGGCGGAGGAGCTGCGGCGCCAAGGCAAAGAGAATGGCGAAGCGTTGCAGCGCGCCGTCGAGCGTTACCGGGAGGCGCTGGCGGCCTGGCAGACCCTGGGCGATCCGGGGCGCGAAGGCGATACGCTGCTGGGGCTTGGCCGGGTCCACGAAGCCCTCAGTGACCTCGAGACGGCGCGGCAGCTCATGGAGGAGGCCGTTGAGAGATTCGTCCAGGTGGGCAATCCCGTTGGCCAGGGGACCGCCCTCAACTTTTTAGGTTACTTGCTGTTCGGGCTTGGCGAGAACGACGAGGCTTTGCAGCGCTACCAGGAGGCATTGGAGATTTTCCGTGCCGCCGATCTCCAGGACGGCGTCGCCGGAGCCTTGCACAACCTCGGGATCCACTACCGGCGGCTCGGCGAAACCGAGGAGGCTCTCGAGGCCTACAGTCAGGCTCTGGAGGTCTACGAAGAGATCGGGGAAGTCGACCTGATCGCCCGGACCCGCGGCGCTCTTGCCGCGCTCTTCCTCCAGCACGGCGAGGTCGACACGGCCGAAGATCACCTCCAGGCGGCACTCTCCGTTTGGACGACTCTGGAAAACCGGCGCCAACAGGCGCTGGTCCTGCACTGGCTCGGCGAAGTCCGCAAGCGGCAAGAGCGCTTCGAGGAAGCGGTCGCCTATCTCAGCCAGGCCCTGGAGCTCCACCGCTCGCTCCAGGATCGGCGTCGCGAGGCGATGACGCTCAACAGCCTCGGAACCGTCCAATTGCTGGGAAGCGCGTTCGAGCCCGCCCGCGCCGCCTACGAGGAAGTGTTGGCGCTCAGTCAGGAGCTCGAAGACGTTCGCGGCACGGCCTTCGCGATCCACAACCTGGGTCGTCTCCACTTGCCGGCGCCAGGCTGGGCCGGCAATCCCCAGTCGGCCTTCGACTACTTCGAGCGCGCGGCGCCTCTCCTCGAGAAGCTGGGCGATAGGCAGGTCACGGCCTCCAACTCCTACGGCAGCGCCCGGGCCCTTGTCGAGTTGGGGCGTCTGGAAGACGCTTGCGAACGCCTCGCCGCGTCGCTCGATGTGGTCGAGGACCTGCGCACAGAGACTGTTAGCGAAGGGCTGCGCATCGCCTTCTTCGCCACCAAGCAACACTATTACGACCTCTATGTCGACGTCCTGATGCGTCTCGACGGGCAACAGCCGGAGAAGGGTTGGGCCGAGCAGGCCTTCGAGATCAGCGAGCACCGGCGTGCCCGGACCCTCCTGGACACCCTCGGAGAGTCGGCCGCCGAGGTCCGCCGCGGCGCCGATCCCGCCTTGCTCGAGGAGGAGGCCGTAGTGCAAGAGAAGCTCAACGTGCTCGACAGGCAAAGGCGGGTCCTGGCGGCACAAGCTCCTCCCAATCGGGAGGCTTTGACGGCGATCGAAAAGTCGCTGCGCCAAAACCGCGAAAAGCTCGACGACGTCCGCCGGCGCCTGCGAAATACTGCCTACGATCGTCTGGCCGGGGCCGAGCCCGTGGGGTTGCCGGAGATTCAGAGTGGTCTTCTCGACAGGCGCACGCTTCTGCTCGTCTACAGCCTGGGCGAGGAGCGGAGCTATCTTTGGGCGGTCTCCCGAGAGGCCGTCCGCAGCCACGTGCTCGCCCAAGGGAGGGCGGAGATCGAAGGGGGAGTCGACGCCGCGAGGGAGCTGCTGACCTCGCGGAGCCTGGATAGCCGCAACGCCCGCCGGCAGATTCTCGCCAGGCTCGGCGACCAGCTCCTGGGGCCGGTCGCCGCCGAGCTGACGTACAAAAGGCTGGTGATCGTGGCCGACGGCGCCCTCCTCTACCTTCCTTTCGCCGCCTTGCTCGAGCCCGGCGCCGAGCCTCGTGCCGACGGTGAGGCCCCCTACCTGGTGGAGCACCACGAGATCGTCAACCTGCCCTCGGCGTCGATCCTCGGAGGGCTGCGGCGCGAGTTCGCCGGGCGCCTCCCGGCGCCGAAGCAGATCGCCGTCTTCGCCGGACCGAAGCTCGCGCCAGGGCAAGAGAACGGCAAGGTGACCGTGCAGCAAGCGACCGTGCTGGAGCATCCCAATCGCGCCGACCTGGAGCGCTCAGCCCAGATCCTCGGGATCGAGCGCTTTACGCCGCTGCCGGGAACGCTGGAGGAGGCGCAGGCCATCCTCGAGCTGGCCCAAGGCGACAAGCTCGAAGCTCTCGGCGCGGCCGCCACCAAGGCCAGAGTCGCCGGCGGCGAGCTGCGGGACTACGAGATCCTCCACTTCGCCACCCATGGCATCGTCAACCGTGAAGCCCCCGGGCTCTCGGGTCTCGTCCTGTCGCTTTACAACGAAAACGACCTGCCCGTGGACGGCTTCCTGCACCTTCACGAGATCTACAACCTCGACCTGTCAGCGGAGCTCGTGGTGCTCTCCGCCTGCGAGACCGGGCTCGGCCCCGAGGTGCGCGGCGAGGGCTTGATCGGGCTGACCCGCGGCTTCATGTACGCCGGCGTGCCGCGCGTCCTCGTCAGTCTCTGGCGCGTCAGCGACCGCGGCACGGCCGAGCTGATGCGCAGGTTCTACTGGAGCGTCTTGGAAGTGAGCGTCTCCCCGGCCAGGGCGCTGCACGTCGCGCAGATCTCGATGCTCGAAGACGCCGAATGGAATCATCCCGTCTACTGGGCGAGCTTCGTCCTCCAAGGCGAATGGCGTCTGCCGGGTGGCGACAACGAGGACTCCGACATCGAAGGAGCCTTCCGCGGCGAAGGTGACGACGACGGCGGGGACATGGACCTGCCGACTCCGGATGACGTCTGCGAAGATCCGGCCGAGCCGTGGATGAAGAAGGTGTGCGAGATCCTGAAACGGCTGCGCCGCGCCACGGAATGACCGCCATGAGCGACGAAGCCGCCGGCTTCAACGGCATCGACCTGGAGACGGGACTGCCTATCCAGGACGCGCTTTCTGACGAGGATCTGGGCAGGCTGCTGCTCGGCTTGGAGACCCGAGCTTGGAGAGACCGCAGAGAAGAGCGCGAGCTCGGAGGCTGGCATGAGAAATTTACCTCGCCGAAGGTCGATCGGCGCCCCGCCGCCGATGTCGATCCGCTGAGCCTGGCGTCGAGCGGCTGGGGGGTGATTTTTCCCAAGAACCTCTCTCCGGAGATCCGCGAGAACCTCCAGCCTCTGCTCGACCACCGCCGCGGGCAGGCCACCCGGTGGGACAAGGAATTCTACAAAGAGCTCGTCTTCGAGCCTGGAGATACGGAATCGAAGTTCGCGAATCGTCATGGCGTCAAGACCGGACCGGTCGATCCGGCGAAGAGCTTGCCCTACTACCTCATGATCGTGGGGAGCCCGACCGAGATCCCTCACGAATTCCAGTATCTTCTCGACGTACAATTCGGCGTCGGCCGTCTCCACTTCGACGATCCCGAGGACTACGGCCGTTACGCTCGGAGCGTCATCGGGGCCGAGCGTGGACGGCACCGGATCCGCCCGGAGACGACGTTCTTTTCCGTGGCCGTGGACAACACGACTCGGATCATGTCCAGCCAGTTCATCAACGTCCTTTCCCAGAGCCTTCAGAGCAACCGACCGGAATGGGCCTTCCGGAACGTTAGCCACGGGACCAAGGAGAACCTTCGCCGGATCCTTGGCGGCCCGGAGACTCCAGCCCTGCTCCTAACCGCCGCGCACGGCCTCGCCTGCAAGAAAGACGATACGCAACAGCGGGCTTGCCAGGGAGCGATCCTGTGCCAGGATTGGCCTTCGGCCTCCAAGCCCTGTCCGGAACACTACTTCTCCGCCGCCGACCTCGACGGCGAGGCGTGCGTCCATGGCTCGATCGTCTTTCTTTTTGGCTGCTACAGCGCCGGAACGCCTCGCCTGAGCAACTTCCCCGAGGTGGCGAGGCGAGCGATGAGCAATCGCGCCCACGCCCCGAACCTCGCTCCAGAGCCCTTCATCTCGGCCCTCGCCCAGCGCCTGCTCGCGCACCCCAACGGTAGCGCTCTCGCCGTGCTCGGTCATGTCGACCGCGCTTGGACGCGGTCATTCGGCGGCAGCGCCGGCCGTGGATTCTCGCACATCGAGTCCCTTTTCAAGAATCTGCTGGATGGTCACCCGGTGGGATCGGCAATGGACTGGATGCACGAGCGCTTCGCGGCGCAGTCGACCAAGCTCACGAGTATAATGAACCCGCACGGCGAGCGACGAGAAGCGGATCCCGCGGAAGTCGCGCGGCTTTGGCGGGCGAACAACGACGCGCGGAACTTCGTCGTCCTCGGCGACCCTGCCGTGCGTCTGGCAGCGGGACCGCGTGCTGCTCTCAGCGGTATGAGCCTCCTCTACGACCGCGCGCCCGAAAGTCGCAGGCCGCTCAAGCGGGTCAACTGGCGTCAGCTCCTCGGCAGATGGGAACCCGAGCAAGTGGGAGGACTCTCCTTGGCGGACGCCGTGCGACGACTCCGGAGCCCGCAATGAGCGAGAAGTACCAGAAGCACCATACTTTGGTCGTTGACGCCTCGGTCGTCCTCGCTCTGCTGCTACGGACGAAGGAAGCGGGGAAGGTCCGGGACAAGATTATCACGCACAACGGTCACCTTGCAGCCCCCCATCTTCTTGACGTCGAGATCACGGAGGTCCTGCACCGCTGCTGCAATGCCGGCGAGTTGACGCCCGAGCGGGCTCGCTGTGCCCTGTCAGACCTTGCGGACCTGCCCATCCACCGTTACGCGCACCAATCCTATCTCGAATGGATTTGGGACCGTCGCGACGAGGTCACGATCGCTGACGGAGTGTATCTCGCCCTTGCGCGTTTCCTGTCAGTGCCTCTTCTGACTCTTGACGACCGCTTGCGTGGGTTGCCGGAGGTGGAGCTGGTCGACTGACGTGGATTGCGCTACGTCAACGAACCCGCTTGCCCCCCTGACGCAGGACCAGGCTCGTCACCTCGTCGCTCGCCTCCTCGCGGACGAAAGTGATCGTCGCGTCGACGACTAAGAGGAGTGCCGACGCCGAAGGATCGGCACAGACCGAGGAGCTGCTTATGGTCGAGCACGTCCTGGTATCTGGGCCCGCTCAGAAAGCTCGGCGAAGGCCTCGATCTTCGGGGAGAGGAGAGCGCTTTGGCGCGCCACCAGATCGCGAGCTCCTCCCAGAACGTGGACGCCAGGAGGTGGTGGAGAAGCTGCTTGTGAAGCGACATCGGCGAAGTCCTCAAGGTGTGGAATCCCCTAGTCCGTGATCGAGCCCGGCGACGACCTGGTGCTGATGGGCAGCCACCAAGAGGTGGGCCGGGCGTTCGCGCACCTGGGATAGACTTCCCAGGGCATGTCGGTCCGATCGTGGATGAAGACGAGGCCACGTCCCTGCGACTGTCTTACGGCCCAGCCTGATCGCGCTCTCGGGCTTTCGGCTTGGGATGCTTGACGGAGGGACGCCGCGGCCGGCAGAAGGAGGAGCCTATGAGCGATCTCGTGGATGAAGTCGGTGTGGGAGAAGGACGACTCGCGGGCGGAGACTCCCGCGACTACGAGCTGGAGCTCGAGGTGGGTGAGCTGGTGCGCCTCGAGGTCGAGCAGCGAGGCGTCGACGTGGCCGTCGAGCTTCGCGATCCGCAAGACAACCTGCTGATCCGGGTCGACAGCCCCACCGGTCGGCGCGACGTCGAAAAGCTGCTCGCCGTCGCCGAGACCACCGGTACCCACCGGCTCGTGATCGAGGGCGCCGAGCCGGGAGCTCCGGAGGGCGAGTACGTTCTCCGCATCCTCGAGACGCGCCCCGCCAACCTGGAGGACCGGGACCGCGCGGCTGCCGAGCGCGTCTTCTCGCAGGCGGAGGAGCTGCGGCGTCAAGGCAAAGAGAATGGCGAAGCGTTGCAGCGCGCCGTCGAGCGTTACCAGGAGGCGCTCGCGGCTTGGCGGACCCTGGGCGATCCGGGGCGCGAGGGCGACTCGCTGCTGGGGCTCGGCCGGGTCCACGAGGCCCTCGGCAACCTCGAGACCGCGCGGCAGCTCATGGGGGAGGCCGTCGAGCGTTTCATTCAGGCGGGCCGTCCCCGGGGGCAGGGAACCGCCCTCAACTTCCTGGGCTATCTTCTCCGGGGGCTCGGCGAGACCGACGAGGCCCTGCAGCGAGCCCAGGAGGCGTTGGAGGTTTTCCGCGCCGCGGATATCCGGGACGGCGTCGCCGCGGCACTGGAGGGCAACCTCGGGCCTCTTTACCGGCGTCTCGGTGAGACCGAAAAGGCGCTCGATGCCTATCGCCAGGCCCTCGAGGTCTACGAAGAAGTCGGCGAGATCGACCTGATCGCGCAGACCCGAGGCAGTCTTGCCACGCTCTACCTTCAGCAGGGTGAGGTCGAAGTGGCCGAAGACCACCTCGAGGCGGCGCTTTCTGTGTGGAAGACCCTGGGAAATCAGCGTCAGCAAGCGTTGGTCTTGCACCGGCTCGGCGAGGTCCGCAAGCGGCAAGAACGCCTCGACGAGGCGAGGCGGTCGACTACCTCGAACAGGCGCTGGAACTGAACCGTTCGCTCCAGGATCGGCGTCGCGAAGCGACGACGCTCAACGCTCTGGGCACCGTCCAACTTCTGCGGGGCGCTTTCGAGCCGGCCCGCGTCGCCTACGAAGGAGCGTTGGCCCTCTACCAAGAGCTCGAGAACGCGCGGGGTGAGGCCTACGCCATCCACAACCTGGGCCGCCTCTACTTGCCGGCGCCAGGCTGGGCCGGGGATCCGCAACAAGCCCTCGGCTACTTCGAGCGCGCCGCGCCCTTCCTCGAGAAACTGGGCGACCGGCAGGTCATGGCCTCGAACACCTACGGCAGCGCTCGGGCGCTCGCCGAGCTGGGACGCCCGGACGCGGCCCGTGAACGCCTCGCCGCCTCGTTCGGCTTGGTCGAAGAGCTGCGCACGGAGACCTCCAGCGAGGAATTACGCATCGCCTTCTTCGCTACCAAGCAGCATTACTACGACCTCTACGTCGACGTGTTGATGCGTCTCGACGAGCAAGAGCCGGGGAAGGATTGGGCCGAGAAGGCTTTCGAGGTGAGCGAGCACCGGCGCGCCCGGACCCTGCTCGATACCCTCGGGGAATCGGCCTCCGAGATCCGCCGCGGCGCCGACCCCGCGTTGCTCGAGGAGGAGGCCGCCATACAAGCGGAGCTCAACGTGCTCGAGCGCCGGAGGCGGGCCCTCGTGGGGCAGGCTCCTGCCAATCGGATCGCCCTCGCGCCGATCGAAAAATCGGTACGGCAGAATCGCGAGAAGCTCGACGACGTGCGCCGGCGCCTACGCAACGCGGCCTACGATCGTCTGGCCGGGGCGAAACCCTTGACGTTGTCCGAAATTCGCGGCCGCCTTCTCAACAGCCGCACGCTCTTGCTCGTCTACAGCCTCGGCGAAGAGCGGAGCTTTCTCTGGGCGGTGTCGCGGGACGCGGTGCGAAGCCGCGTGCTCGCGCAAGGGCGGGCGGAAATCGAAGTCGCGGTCGAGGAAGCGCGGGACCTCCTGACCTCGCTGAGTCAAGATCGTCAGAACGCCCGCCAGCGGCTTCTCGCCACGCTCGGCGACCAGCTCCTGGGGCCGGTCGCCGATGAGCTGACGTACAAACGGCTGGTCATCGTCGCCGACGGCGCCCTCCTCTACCTGCCTTTCGCCGCCTTGCCCAAGCCTGGCGCCGAGCCCGGTCCTGACGGCAAGATCCCCTTCCTGGTGGAGCACCACGAGATCGTCAACCTGCCGTCGGCGTCGCTGCTGGAAGGACTGCGACGCGAGTTCGCTGGCCGTTACCCGGCGCCGAAGCAGATTGCCGTTTTCGCCGATCCGATGCTCGTTCCCGGGCAAGAGACCCCGGAGCAGCATCCTGACCACGCCGACCTGGAGCGCTCGGCCGCGATCCTCGGGGTCGAGCGCTTCGAGCCTCTCCCGGGGACCCGGGACGAGGCGCGGGTCATCCTGGATCTGGCCGGAGGCGAGAAGCTTGCAGCCCTCGGCGCCGACGCCACCAAGGAGAAGATCGTCGGCGGCGAGCTCAAGGACTACCAGATCCTCCACTTCGCCACCCACGGTATCGTCAACCGTGAGGCGCCTGAGCTCTCGGGTCTCGTCCTGTCGCTCTACAACGCGAGCGGCCTGCCCGTGGACGGCTTCCTGCACCTCCACGAAATCTACAATCTCGATCTGTCGGCGGAGCTCGTCGTGCTCTCCGCCTGCGAGACCGGGCTCGGACCCGAGGTGCGCGGCGAGGGACTGATCGGGCTGACCCGCGGCTTCATGTACGCCGGCGTTCCGCGGATCCTCGTCAACCTGTGGCGTGTCTGCGACCGCGGCACCGCCGAGCTCATGCGCGGGTTTTATTGGAGCCTCTTCGAGGTTGGAGCCGCTCCCGCCGAGGCCCTGAGAGCCGCGCAGATCTCCCTGCTCGAAAACGACGAGTGGAATCATCCCATCTATTGGGCGAGCTTCGTCCTGCAAGGCGACTGGCGCCTGCCTGGCGGCGGCGGCGAGGACTTCGACATCGAAGGAGCCTTCCTCGGCGGCGGTGTCGACGACGAAGAAGACATGGATCTCCAGTTTCCCGGCTACGTCTGCGCCGATCCGTCCGAGCCCTGGATGAGAACCGTGTACGAGATCCTGCGGCGGCTGCGTCAGACGGGGGATAGCTCTATGAATGGCAACCAAGCCAGTTCCACCGGCATCGATTTGGAAACCGGGCAGCCCATCCAGGACGCCCTCTCCGATGGAGAGCTCCGTCCGGACCCCCGGTTCCGGAGAAACCAAGGAAAGGAGCGCGAGCGCGCTGGCTGGCACGAGACTTTTATCGCGCCAAAGGTCGATCGGCGACCCGCCGCCGCCGCCGTCGATTCGCTGAGCTTGGCGTCGAGCGGCTGGGGGGTGGTTTTTCCCAAGGACCTCTCTTCAGAGATCCGAGAGAATCTCCAGCCTCTGCTCGACCATCGCCGCAGACAGGCGACTCGGTGGAACGAGGAGTTCTACAAAGAGCTCGTCTTCGAATCCGGAGATACCAAGCAGAGATTCACGAGTCGTTACGAAGTCATGCACGGGCCGGTCGACCCGGCGAGGGGGCTGCCCTACTACCTCATGATTGTGGGGGGTCCGAAGGAGATTCCTTACAGCTTCCAGTATCTTCTCGACGTACCCTTCGCAGTCGGTCGTCTCTATTTCGACAATCCCGAGGACTACGGCCGTTACGCGCGTAGCGTCATCGAGGCCGAGCGCGGTCACCATCAGCTCCGTCCGGAGATGACGTTCTTCTCAGTCGCCGGAGACAAGATCACCACGGTCATGGCCGACCGCTTCGTCGATCCTCTTTACATGAGCCTTCAAAAAAACCGGCCTGAATGGACTTTTCGAAGAATCAGCAATGGGTCCAAAGACGACCTACGCCAGATCCTCGGCGGCCCGCGGACGCCCTCCCTTCTCCTAACCGCCGCGCACGGTCTCCCCTGCAAAAAAGATTCTCCGCAGCAGCGCGTTTACCAGGGCGCCATTCTGTGCCAGGACTGGCACGAGGCTGGCGCGCCCGGTCTCGAGCATTGCTTCTCCGCCGCCGATCTCGACGACCAGGCGCACGTTCATGGTCTGGTTGTGTTTCTCTTCGGGTGCTACAGCGCCGGAACGCCTCAAACGGACAACTACCCCATCGTGCCTAGACGAGTGTTCACCACACGCGCGTATGACAAGGACTTGGCGTCCGAGCCATTCCTTTCAGCCCTGGCCCAACGCTTGCTGGCTCATCCCAACGGTGGCGCCCTCGCTGTTATAGGCCACGTCGACCGTGCCTGGTCGCACTCGTTCGGCGGCCGCTCAAGCCGTGATTTCACTCACATCGAGGCACTTCTTAGAGACCTTCTCGATGGATATCCGGTAGGCTCCGCGATGGATTGGATGCACGAGCGCTTCGCGGAGCAGTCCACAATGCTCACGGAGATCCTGAACGAGTACGGTGAACGGCGCCAGGCGGATCGCGCGGAGGTCGCGCGGCTTTGGCGGGCGAACAACGACGCGAGGAACTTCGTCGTCCTCGGCGACCCCGCCGTGCATCTGGCCGCGGGACCGCGCGCCGCACTCAGCGGCATGAGCCTCCTCTACGACCGCGCGCCCGAAAGCCGCAGGCCGCTCAAGAGGGTCAACTGGCGGCAATTCCTCGGCAGATGGGAACCCGAGCAAGTGAGAGGGCTCTCCCCGGTGGACGCCGTGCGACGAATCCGGAGCCTGAAATGAGCCAGAAGGACCAGAAGCACCACACCTTGGTCGTCGACGCCTCCGTCGTCCTCGCTCTGCTGCTGCGGACGCCGGAGTGGGATCGGGTTCGGGAGAGGATCCTCCGGCATAACGGTCATCTCGCCGCTCCGCATCTCCTCGACGTCGAGATCACGGAGATCCTGCGCCGCTGTTGCGATGGCCGAGCGGGCTCGGCGTGCTGTGACGGACCTCGCGGGCCTGCCCATCCACCGTTACGCGCACCAATCTCTCCTCGAATGGATTTGGGAGAATCGCGGCAGAGCCACGATCGCCGACGGCGCTTATCTTGCTCTTGCCCGTTTCCTCGCCGTGCCACTGTTGACGCTCGACGAGCGATTGCGTGGGTTGCCGGAGGTGGAGCTGGTCGAATGAGGATCTAAGACCAGACTCTCCGCTACGCGCGAAGCCCCCGTTACGACTAACGGGGGCTTCGCCGTTTCTGGCGGCGTTTGCGCCCAAATTCCCCGATTCCGGTTTTTTCGCACGAAACCCAGCCAGATCGACGGCTAACCCCGTTAGCAAGTCCCGAAGGACGAGAAAGCCAGCCTTTCAAGCCTTCGAGCAAGCTGATCGATCAGGCCCGGTGATTCCTCCGGAGCGTCTCCGGAGCCGGGCGCGGTAGCTACCCCGACTCTTCAAAACGAAACGGACGGGCTCTCACCAGCCCGACAAGGGGATTGCTATGTCTACGCATCGTGCGAATTCACTCCGCTTCCTGGCTCTGACGTGTGTCCTTGGTCTCTTCACCACTCTCCTCTCGACGGCGGCTTTCGCCGAGCAGCTCGATATCTGCCGCCACGCCTATCCGGTGGCGCTCGGCGGTACTGATCGTCTCTATCCGAGTGGGGACGCGGCCAGCGTCGTCGTGTCCGTGGACGTTCCAGCTCCCGGTCTTCTCGCTCTGGACGTGCTGAGCGAAAGGTCGGCGGCGGCACAGCTCCAGTTCCTCGGCACGAGCTGCTCCGCCAAGAGGGCGGACGACGACTCCGCCGAGCGCGTTCACGAGCTCATCGACGGCGCCTTGATCTACGCGCGGTCCGCCGGGACCTATTACTTCCGAGTGGGCGCTCAGGATCCGTCGCGTCCGGTGAGCGAGCTGCGGATCCGGTCCGGTTTCGCGAGCGGCCCGCTCCGCACCAAGGACGATAATCCGATCGAAGAGATCCTTCCCATCGTGGAGGGCTGTCTGACTCCTTTCCCCGAGCACGACCAGGACGAGAATTACGTCGAGGAAGCCCTCCCCGCTCTGGTCGACTGCATGACTCCGTTGGCCGGCTTCCGCCTGGAAAGTAGAGAAGAGTATCTGATCGCCGAGATACTCCCCGGCGACGATAATCCGATCGAGGAGATCCTTCCAATCCGGATCGGGAGCTCCTCCTCCCGGGACCTGCGGCCTCTGCTCGCCTCGATCTGCCGGGACCAACTCGCCGACGACGTGGGCGACTCGCTCTTCTGCGCCTCCACTCTGCGGACGCGGGGAAGGGTCAGCGGCCAGATCCGCAACGACGAGGGGGACGACGTGGACGTCTTCGTCGTGACCTTGCCGCGCCGCGCGACGCTCGACGTCGAGCTCTCCGGCGACGGCGTCCGTTTGGCGGTCTACGATCGGCACGGGCAGCCGATGGCCTTTGGCGGCGAGGCGCCGCTGCGGAGCGTGCGCGCCTTCGCTCCGGACACGTACTTTTTCAAAGTTGAGGGTACGGGCGCCGGGGAGGGCGAGTACACGCTCGCCGTGAGGCCACGACGTTGGTAAGGCACGCCCCGACTGGCGAGAGATGACGTGCCGCGGCAGCCGGGCTATCCCCCCGGCTGCCCTTTTTCATTCAGCAGAGCTCGATGCTCTTCCGCTTCGACTTGGCGTCCTGTCATCTCATAGAAAACCGTCAAACGTTCCAACGCGTCGTGAGCGAGCTTCTCTTGTTCGTCTCCTTTCAGAACTTCGTAGGTCTTGACGAGCAGGTCTTCCGCCTCGGCATGCCGTCCGAGCCGGGCGAGACAAATGCCCAGGACGCTCTCGGCGTCGGCGACGCGCCACGCGGGCTCACTCGAATCGCGAAAGACTCGCACGGCGGCCGCCGCCAGATCGCGAGCCTGCTCGGCGTCACCCGAAGCTTCGAGCACCGAGGCGAGGCTCTTCATGGTGATCGCGGTGTTCCGGTGGCTCTCGCCGAGCGACGAGCGCTGAATCTCCAGGGCCTGACGGTAAAGATCGGCCGCTTCGGCGCGACGGCCTTGGGCCTGTATCGCCTTCGCCAGATTGACGAGGCTGACGGCCACCAAGTCGTGATCGGCGCCGAAGACGAGACGACGGATCTCGAGCGAGCGGCGAAAGTCGGATTCCGCTCCCCGATAATCTCCGCGACGAAAAGAGTCCATGCCCTTTCCGGTCAGGATGGACGCGAAGAGGTTCTGGTCTTGGGGCGGCTGTGTTTTCGCGATCGCCGAGGCCTGGCCGGTCGTCCGTTCCGCGTCCTCGCTCTTACCCTGGGCACGCAGCGTCGCCGCCAGGCCGATCAAGGGGGAGAGGGCTCGATGGTCGATGGCGCCGAAGAGGGTCCTCCTGATTGCGATGGATTCCCGAAACAGGGCCTCGGCCTCGGCATAGCGGCCGGAGCCGAGGAGGAGCTCGGCCAGGTTGTGGGTGACGCTTTCCAGGCCGGGCTTGCTCCCGAGGTCGCGCATCGTCCGGAGGGCCTCGCGCATAAGCTGCTCGGCTTCCGTCTTTCGACCTCGTTTGGCGAGGGCTCCGGCCAGCCGTTCCTTGGCGACGGCGACGTCCAGGTGGTCCTCGCCGTGGAGCCGCCGCAGGATCGCGAGGGATTCCTCGAGCAGTTGCAGGGCGACATCGTACTCTCCGATCAGAAAGTAGACGCGCCCAAGCGTTCCCGCGAGCGCGGCGTAGACGTCCTCCTCTTCCTCGAGATAGGCGGGCAGCTTGAGGCGGCCCTGGTCGAGGATCTCGCGGGCGGTGAGGTCCTGCCCCCGCGCCTGGTCCGGCCGCGACGCCTCGAAAAGGCCTTCGAGGAAATCGGAGACGGTCTGCGCCCGCTCGCGGGCACGCTCGGCACGGTTCCAGAGGAACGTCGTCGTCAAGCCGTAGCTCGCGAGGACGGCGAAGAAGACGCCCGCGAGCCCCAAGGCGAGCCGGTTGCGCCGCACGAACTTCGCCGTCCGGTAGGTGAAAGTGCCGGTCCGGGCCGTGATCGGCCGGCCCTCGAGATGACGGCGGACGTCCTCCTCGAGCTGCTCGACGGAGGCGTAGCGACGCTTCGGGTCCTTCTCCATCGCCTTCATCACGACGGCGTCGAGGTCGCCGGCGAGGAGCTTGCGCAGCTTTCCGGCGTCGGCCCGCCGGGCGGTGAGCGTCTCGGGCTCGGCCCCCGTGGCCGCCGCGCTCGGCCGTCGCGGCTCCTCCTCGCAGATCACGCGGCCGATCTCGCTCTCGCTGCCGGCGTCGGCGCGGTAGGGGAGCCGGCCGGTCAGGAGCTGGTAGAGAAGCACGCCCAGGGTGTAGGTGTCGCTCGCGGTGGTGATCAGCTCGCCGCGCACCTGCTCCGGGCTGGCGTACCACGGCGTCATCAGCCGGCGCTCCGGCACGGTCGTCAGCATCGAGAAGTCGGCCCCCCCGGAGAGCACCTTGGCGATGCCGAAGTCGAGGAGCTTGACCGTGCCGTCGCTGGTGACCAGGATGTTTCCCGGCTTGAGGTCGCGGTGGACGACGAGGTTCTGGTGGGCGAAGCGGACCGCCGCGCAGACCTCCATGAAGAGCTCGAGGCGCTCGCGGACCGCGAGCCGCCGCTCGTCGCAGTAGCGGTCGATCGGCTCGCCCTCGACGTACTCCATGGCGAGGAAGGGGCGGCCGTCCTCGGTGCTGCCGCCGTCGAGGAGGCGGGCGATGTTGGCGTGGTCGAGCTGGGCCAGCACCTGGCGCTCGTTGCGGAAGCGCCGGACGATCTCCTCGGTGTCCATGCCCCGCTTGATGAGCTTGACCGCGACGAGCTTCTTGTAGTCGTCCTCGCGTTGAGCGAGGTAGACGGCGCCCATGCCGCCGCGGCCGAGCCGGCGGATCACCTTGTAAGGTCCGATCGAGCTCGCCTCCTCGATCTCCGCCTTGCCTCCCTGCACCGAGAAGACCGGCCGGTCGACGAAGTCGCCACGGCTTTCGTCGAGCCCGAGGTAGAACTCAAGGTCCTCGCGAAGCGACGGATCCTCGGCGCACGCTTCGTCCACCAGGGTCCGGCGCGCGGCCGGATCCAGCTCCAGAGCCTCGTCGAGGATGACCTTGACCTGTTGCCACCGTTGCGGCGTCACGCGCGTCCTCCTTCCGGGTTCAAGCTGAAGATCCCACCCGATCGAGAGGAGGGCGGACAGCCGGAAAAGGAACGGGAGAGGGTCGGACCCTCCCCGGAAAGGATACCCGCAGAAGCGGGACGAGATCGGAGCTCATAACAAGAACGCGCAGAAAGGGCCGGCGACGGCTCGCCGGATCATTCTCGGGTCAGCTCGCCGACCAGCCAGAGCTTGGCGGTGCGCAGCTCGCGTTTGACCGTGGCCAGCGAGACGTCCACCACCTCGGCGATCTCGGTCAGCTCGAGGCCCGCGAAGAAGCGCAGCTCGATGATCCGGGCCTGGCGAGGGTCGACCTTGGCGAGAGCCACGAGGGCGTCGTCGACCGCGATGAGGTCCGGATCGTCTTCCCGGGGCAGATTCAGGGCGGCGTCGAGCGCGACCTTGACGGCGCCGCCCCCCCGTTTCTCAGCGTGCTTGCGGCGCGCGACGTCCACCAGGATGCGGCGCATCAGCTCGGCCGTGAAGGCGAAGAAGTGAGCCCGGTTCTGCCAGCGCACGGTCCGGCGCCCGACCAGACGCAGGTAGACCTCGTTGACGAGGGCCGTGGGCTGGAGCGTCTGGCCGGGGCCTTCGCGATTCAGGTAGCGCTCGGCCATGCGGTGGAGGTCGTCCACGACCTCGGGCATGAGCTTGGCGAGGGCGTCCGGGTCGCCGGCGCTCCACTCGTCGAGGATCCGGGTGATCTCGCTCCGGGTGGCGGGCATCGCAGCCGATTGTAGTTCAGTCACTGGCGGCGTTGCCTGAGCCCGAGCCATTGTAGGATGAGCAGCCGATGGTCGGGACGACTTGCGAGGACGCCTTATGACGCTTCGGACTTTCCGTTTTCGAGCCGCCTCCGCCCTTGCGGTCCTGGCTGCGCCCCTGACCCTGGCCGGCGGTTGTGCTCCCGAGCCCGCCGCGACCGGCCTCGCCGCGCCCGAGGTCCAGGCGGGCGCACCCTCCGCCGAGCTGCCCGATCCATGGCCGCCGCGGGTCGGCGAGCCCTATCCCGACCTCGAGCTGCTCGACGCGCAGGGACGGCGGATGCACCTCTCTTCGCTGGCCGGCAGGACGATCCTGCTCGAGCCCATCGGCATGAACTGCCCCGCCTGCAACGCCTTCGCCGGCGCCAACCAGCCGGGCCGCGGCGGCCTGAACGGTCTCAAGCCGCAAGGGGGGCTGCCGTCGATCTACGAGAGCCTCGAGCAGTGGGCCGGTGGCGTCAGCCTCGACGACGGACGTCTCGTGCTCGTCCACCTCCTGCTCTATGACTACGGGATGCAGGCCCCCGACGTCGAGGACGCCCGGCACTGGGACGAGCACTTCGAGGTGTCGCGGCACGGAGGCGTCGTGCTGGTCCCGGCGCGGGACCTGCGCGGTCCGGCTTCCTACAAGATGATCCCGGGGTTCCAGCTCATCGACGACCGCTTCGTGCTGCGCTACGACAGCTCGGGCCACCGGCCACGGCACAACCTGTGGCAGGAGCTCCTGCCGGCGCTGCCGGCGATTCTCGACGGGGGGTGAGGAGGGAGGCGACGGCTCCCTGCTCAGGCGTGGCGGGTCAGGTCATGGTAGGATCTCTGCGCAAGCCGGAGTCGGCCACCGCAGGTCAGGCGGTACGGCTATCCGGAAAGCCAAAGGAGCAGCGTCATGACGGAACCCGAACGGGTCCTGACCCAGGCATTGAAGCTTTCGGCGTCGGACCGGGCACGTGTCTGATCGTCAGCCTGGACGATGATTTCGACCATGATGTCGAGTTGGCATGGCAACAAGAGATTCAGCGTCGTCTCGCCGAGATCGACCGCGGCGAAGTCGCGTGCGTGCCCTGGGAAGAGGTTCGTGATCGCCTGAGTCAGCGCCGCCGTGCCTCAGCTTGAGCTCCACCCGGCAGCCTCGGAGGGGACGCCGTGGCCACCTGCGGGGAGGCCGGCCATGAGCGACAAGGACGGCGGGGTGCCACCTGCCCGACGGCGTCCATGAGCGATATGGACGCCTGTGCCACCCGCCAAGCGGCGTCCATGAGCGATATGGACGCCGTTCGCCGTCTGCAATCGGCGTGCATGAGCAATATGAACGACGTTTGCCACCTGCAGCGTAACGTTCATAAGCGATATTGAGCGTTACGTGCACTTGCAAAACGTCGTCCATAAGCGTTGCGGACGGGTTTCGGCACTTGCCGAAAGTCGTCCGCAACCGTTGCGCAGGGGTTTCGGCGACTGCCGAGAGGCGTCCGCAACCGTCGCGCACGGTTTTCGGCGACTGCCGGGAGTCATCCGCAACGGTCGCGCACAGGTTTCGGCAGGTGCCGGAAGGCGTCCGCAACCGTCGCGCAGAGGTTTCGGCGACTGCCATATGTCGTCCGCAACCGTTGCGCAGAGGTTTCGGCGACTGCCGAATCTCGTCCGCAACGATGATGGATACGCGCAAGTCGTTCAGATCTGGGGCGGTTGCGCCCTTCCGCCGCCGGTACCGCCTCATCCCGACTCACCCGGCCCGAGAACGAGATCCAACAGCTCGTCGGAATCCACCTCCATCTCGCGCATGATCAGGTGCTCGCCGAGCAGGTCCGGCATCACGGGCTCGATCCAATGGCTCTCGCCGGGATAGGTGTCGCGCAGCAGCCCCCGGCTTCCGTTCGGCGGCGTGAGTCGTCCAGAACCGGCGTTCCCTCTTGAGCACGAAATCGAGGATGCCGTCCTCGCCCTTCACCTCCACGCCTTCGATCGCCGCCAGCGCGCCCGGCGGAACAGATCCACGGCTTCCCGGGTAGCCTCGGCCGCCGCTTCGCCGTCGCCTCGTTGGCTAAAGGTCTTGCCCAGGTTGGTGAGGCTCCGGGCGAGGTCGGCCGCCCGCTCCGGATCGGCGGTCTGATCGAAGAGGACGCGGCGCAGCTCGATCGCCTCCGCGAAATACTCGAGGGCTTGCCGGCGGACTTTGCGGCAACTTCGCCCTGGTGGGCGAAGTTGCTCAGCGTCATGGCGAGCTGCGGACGCAGGAAGCCGTTGGCACGAATCGGTCGCGGCTGCCAAGGAAGCCGTGCGCCTCCTGCTCCCCTTCTTCCTGGAGCACCCGGCGCAGTTCCAAGACTGGATCGCGCTCGCCTTCGGTCACTACCTGCGGGCGGCCGAGGAAATCCGGAGTCGAGGTGGATTCGAGCATCTTGACGGCCATTGCCGTCAAGATGGCCGAGTCGAAGTGAGCTGACGGCAGCCAATGAAGCCGTCGTCCTTGCCCCTGCGCCTCTCGGCTCACTCCCGCGTTACCTCGATAACATTCGACCGAGCCTTCGCCTTCGGCCAGTATGGGAGAATGTCCCCCTCATGGAGCCTTCTCCTAGGATTCGCCACCGCCATGATTTCAAACTCCTCGCCATGATCTCTATCAGGTCTGCCAATATAAACCTTCACCCTCCAAGAACCATCATTTCCGACCGTCAGACGAGGCTGGACCCAGTAGTCCGCAACCTTTAACGGGTGAACAACCACCCACACCACGACAGATGAATCTGTGACGATTCCCGCGATGTCCGGTCGCTCGGGAACCACAGCTCCACTGGAGGGTTTTGTGATCGCTACTTCCAGAGTCTCGCCGTGTCCTCGAGAAAACAGCCTCTTGAGCATACGTGGTCCTTTCTGTTGAACTCAGGTCTCCTATGGGGCCTGGTTATTTTCGCGAATAACTCTAACGATTCCTGAACTCCTCTTGGCGTCGGGCCATCTCCTGAGCACTTTCCCTTCTTGGAAACCGACAGTAGGTGCGGCCAAAGCCCAAGCACAAATCTCAAACTCCTTCCGTGAATCCCCTGCTTGGCCAAAGACGGCATTTACGTTCCAGATGCCACTCGCCTCGCGACTGGCCCGCGGTTGAACCCAATAGGTTCCGGTCCCGACTGGATGCACGACGACCCATACTGCTGCCTTGCGATTTGCGAAACTAACTTTGACCGTGCACTGCCGTGGTACTTTTTCGCTGTTTCGAGGCGCGTCGATCGTGGGTCCCTCCAGCCCGGCATCAGGCGGGTCGACAATCTGCCGTTTTGGCGCGGAGAGCTCTTTCCCGAGATCCCGTGACCCTGAATCGGCAACCTCGACACCCTGTCGCGGGCGTCGGTCGCCGGCGTACCCGGCGTCTGAAGACGCTCTGCGTCGAGCTCGCGGAAGTTCCGAAGACGGCGGACGATCCGCGCTTCGATCCGGGAAGGCCAACCGGGCACCAGGATGCGCGTAGACCGCATAGGCGAGCCGACCGGGTGAGCCTTTGGGAAGCGAGCCGCGCGCGGCGAGCGTTGCCTCGCCGAACGTCTTGCCCCGCTCGAGCGCCTCGTAAAACGCCAGCGCGAAAGTGTGGGCGACTTCGTCACCGACCGTCCACTGCGGAGCGACGAAGGCGCCGCACCCTGCGTCGAGGACGAAACGCCGCGCCCAGCCGCCGGGACGCGTCAGCGACCAGCCCTGGCGTCCCATCTGACAAGAGTTCATGAAAACGAGAGGACGGTTCGCCTCCAGACGCCGCTGGAGTTCGTGGCTCAGGTCCAGCGGACGCAGGGTGCGGCCATCGTGGAGGTGAAAGCCCGAGGACTCGGGAAACTCCGGGTCGTGCTCGCCGTGTCCGATGAAATGAATCAGGCCGAGGTCGTGCTCCGTGAGCAAGGCGAGAACGCCCTGATAGTCGGCGTCCGGGACGCTTTGGTCGTCGATCCTATGACGTGCCGCGAGTCCGCGGAGGAAGCGTAGCTCGTCGGTGGCCTTGGTCAAGGGGCGGAGGTCGGGAGGCGAGCCCGCTTCAACCACCGCGAGCCGGTCGATGTCGATAAGAGCAGGCGGACGTCTTCCGGCGAGCCAGCGAGTGAGCTGACGGCTGCCGAGAAAGCCATCATCCTCTCCCTGGGCTTCGCGGCCTTCGTAGGGCTTGACTATCTCCCAGGGGATCCAGGGCTCGTCGGAGAAGAGGAGGACGGTCTCGGCTTCGCGGACCTCCTGCAAAGTCCGTAGCAGCTCCGGCGGGAGGAGTTTGTCGGAAAGGTGCTCGCCGAGCAGAGCGAGTTCTTTCGTGATCTCCGTAGCGGTGAGCCTGGCGTCTCGGAAGTCGAGGCCCCCGTGGAGTTTCTCGAGGGTACTGAAGATCCTCCGCTGCCAGGTGTCCGGGTGACCGAGGAATCCGCGCGGAAAACGGAAGTAGGTGGGCTCGAAGCGTCCGTTGGGGGAGTGAAGCACGTAGTCGAGCGCGAGAGCGTCGCCCTTGACCTGGGTGGTGACGTGGATCTCGAGGTCGACGGGTGACAGAGTCGCCGGTACGTCTGAGACCGGTAGGGTCTCGACTCGGAGGAGCAGATCCGCAGACCAATCCGGGCGATAGGAGCCATCGTCATGCTCCGGCCTGTCTCGCGGTTTTGATCGAACCCAACCTCCTGCTCCATGGCCGTCGTCACCTTTGCTCTCCAGTCGGGAGAGGTCCAGCTTGCCCACCAAGTCGCTTAGCTTGCGCCTCACTCCAAGCGGGAACGTCTTCAACCCGTCCTCACGCTCGATCACCGCGTTTACGAGTATGCTGGCGTCGAGCGGAGCGCCTTCCGAGCACTCGACGAGTACATAAAGGGGGCATCTGGCCGCGATGCCGCCCTTCCCTACCTTTTCCTTGAATTTCCACCACGCTTCATCGAGCTTGACGCCAGTACCGCTGATGATGGGCTCGTAGTCGAAAGCAAACGTCGCCGATGGATCTTTGCGCCCCGCCTCAATGGAGAATCCCCCGTCCTTGCGCCACGCCGAAGCGACGATGGCTTCCGTGACCTCTTCAGGATAAAGCCGGCGTACGCACGACAAGCCAGCGTTGAACTTGATCTTTAGATGAGCTCTGGTAAAGCGAAAGTCATTATCCGGATCGAAGATGACACGCGACCAGAAGCTGAAGAGGCGCTTCCCGCTCGGATCTTGCACTACCTCACCACAAAGACCTTCGAGAATGAACCGATTTCGTCGTATGACCTTCTCAACCGCTTGGAGATCCTCGACAGTAAAAGTCGGGCCGAGCTCTTCGTAAGCTTCGACGTCGAGCTCGAATGGAACGTCCAGAAGTGGGAGAATATTCATTGCGGGATCTCGATCAGAGCCAGTCGCCGATCAGGAGAAAGGGCGCCCAATGGTACACGGCATCCCACTCCGGTCGGTGAGCCCGGGTCTCGAGCATGGCCGATCGGAGAGCGTCGATCTTGGTGGACGGCTTCTTCGGATTGCGCAAGTGAGTGTAAAAGCGCTCCATAAAGAAGGTCGTCGATTCGAGTTGTACCGGCCAAAGCGTGGCGAGAACAGAGGGCGTGCCGGCATAGAGAAAGGCACGGACGAGCCCGAGCAACTCGTCACCGCGGCGAACCTTGTTGAAGCCCGTCCTGCAGGCACCGAGGCTGACGAGGTGAGCGTCAAGGCCGGCAAGTCCGAAGATCCTCCGTGCCGTTATGACCTCGCCTCCGGCCATCCTCAGATAGGAGCTCAGTGGTTCGGCGGCATCAAATTCCGCATGACCCTGGAAGTGAATGACGTCGGCGCCCCGGATAGCGCTCTCGAACGCTGCGGTCGTGACGTCGGTTCCCAACGTCGGGCTTGTGCCAAAAAGGTCAGCCACCAAGCGGGCACAGTCGCGATTGCGGGGCATGTCGTCAGTCGGATCGCCAAAGACCGCGGCGGTCGCCATCTGCGGCCTTCCAGTCGCGTCGAGCTTGCGTTTGGACTGGCAGAAACCGAGGACGGTGGCGCTTGGAGCGTAGACGATGGGATTTCGGGCGACCAGGGGCTCGCCGTCAACGCGGAGGGCGTGAAACGGCAAGAAATGGAGCTCGCCATACGGAATGAGACAGAGCAGGTCGCCAGGCCGGGTATGCTCCGCGAGCGGCGCCGCAAGGGCGTCGAATTGGTGCAAATGAGCCGGCGTCGATTCATTGAGGCTCGTTCGTGGGCCGAGGTCGTCCTCGAACGCCATCTCCACGAAGCGGCTCAGGCATGCTCGGGGAATCTCTACCTCGAACCGTTCCGTGGTCTTTCGAAGCGGGTCGATCAGAAAGATCCAGACATCGTGCTCGCGGAGGAAAAATTCGGCCAGTATGACCCTCCGCGGTACGTCATCAGCAGTCGGAGGGCCAGTGGCCAACAAGCCGCGGATCTGTGACAGAGAGAGTGGCCGGCCGCGACGCAGGTGGAGGTATTCGTTATCGCCGTTTTGGGCCTCCGTGGCGTCATAGAGGGCCTGGAGCTCTGTGGTGAGCGCCGCGGCCTCACGATCGCCGGCGGCGACACGGATTCGGCTCTGAAGCGTCGCTTCTCTCTCGAGGAACGGGGCCGCCAGCGCGGAGTCGAGTCGACGCGGTTCAAGGGGGTGTGCGCCAGGATCTCGACAAAGACCCGACTCTTCTGACGCTCGAGCCATTGGAGCGACCGCTCTGTGTCGCGGGCTAATATCGCGGTAGCGTCGATCGCGAACCGGTAGAAGTCGTCGTTGGCGCGCAGATTGAGGCGAGCTTCCTGCATCGACAGGGCGTCACGCAGGACGAGGCTCAGGCGGGCGTTCATGTCGTCGGCCTCGTAGGCTTCGAGGAGGTCCCAGGCCAGGCCGACGATCTTCTGTCGACCCTCTTCTGACGCCGCGAACGGGCTGGCACGGGCGACGAGCTGAGCGAAGATATAGCGCGCCTGTTGGGCCTGGGCGTGGATCCCCGCCTGAAGATAGAACGTGAGAGATTCGCTCAGGGCGGCCTCGGCCTGGGCGAAGCTGGCGACCACGCCTCGACGGACGGCGAGCTCGTAGTGGATGAGTCCTTTCAGGAAGACGCTGTTGGCGGCCTGGATGCCGTAACCGAGATCGCGGTAGCTTGCGATGGCCCGTTCGATGTGCTCGAGGGCGGGCTCGATCTCGCCGCGCAGAAGATGGAAGTTGGCGAGGCTCTGGATGGTCTGCGCGACCTGAGCCCGTGCCTCGGGCTCCGCGAGGGGCTCGAGCAGGTGCAGAGCCGAGCGGTAGTGCTGTTCGGGCTCGGGCCAGGGGACAGCTCCGTTCGGATCCTGTCGCCTGTGGTTGTGGACTTCGATATCGGCGAGCATGACGTATTTCTGGGCCGCTTCGACGACCGCGCCGCGGGCCACGTCGCGAGGTATCCACTCTTCGAGGACAGCGCGAGCCTGGTCGAGATTCTCCGCGCTATGGTAGGTGTTGCTGAGATTGACGGCGGCCAGGGAGGCACTGGTCAGGTCGTCCATTCTCAAAGCGTCGTCGCATACTTGCATGAAAAGGCGCTCTGCCGCGACCAAGTCGCGCGCCGTGAGAAAGGCGTTGCCGAGGAGCATTTTGATCTGATTGGCGAATAGATCGGGGAGGCCGGTCTCGAGCAGGGCCTCGTATTCGTGGATTGCCCGCGAGTACTCACCTTTTCGGGCCCAGAAGTCCGCCACGGTCAGGCTGCTCGCCACTTTCGCCAGAATGGATCCCATTCGTCGACTGATTCTCGTCGCCTCCTCGCTATAGAGACGGGCCTCCTGCGTACGGCCGCAGCGCAGGTTCCAAGTCGCGAGGGAAGTGAGGACGCTCTCGAGCCAACGCAGGTGATCCTGCTCGGCGTAGGCATGCATGCAGCGGCGGAGCTCCTCGGTAGCATCCTCTCCGAAGCGGATCCTTTGATTGGCGAGGAGGCGTTCGACGTCCCAGCAACCGTGCCGGTGGCCAGTGTGGGCAAAGATCTTCCGGGCGCTTTCGAAACAGCTCAGACCTTCGGACCTCGTCTCCGAATCGCGGTAGAGCAGGTCGCCGAGATTCGCGAGGGCTTCTCCTTCTCGCTCCGGGAGCTGCCAGGAACGGGCGCGCTCGACGGCGTGGCAGAGGGCCGAGCGGGCGCCGTCGAGATCAGGGGCGGCACCGAGCTGACGATAGTGTCCGACGCTCAGCCACGCGATGGCGGCATCGTCGAGCTCGCCGAGGTCTTCGAAAATCCGGGCGATGTCATCAAGGCGGGCGGAGGCGGCATGGAACTCGCTGTCGCTGCGTAGAAGGTAGACCCGCTCCATGGCGACGATCTGGCACGACGCCATTCGAGCCTTGGCGTTCAGGCTCCGCAACTGAGGATCTGAAGCAGTAGCTTCCTCGATCTCGTCGGCGGCTTGGCGAGAAGCGCCGAATTGACCGGTGAGGTGGATTTTGAGGACGGCCTGGCGCAGTCGCGCTTCCAGGACGAGCGCTGGCGACGCGGCGGTCAGGACGACAGCGTCGCAGAGCTCGTTCGCCGTCTTAAGGTGACCACGCCGCATTCGGCTGTACACCAGCTCGAGGACGGCGTCGGAGCTGGCGAGCTCGGCGCCCGAAAGCGCTTGGGCGCGCAGCTCGACCGCTGCGTGGTCGCCTACCTGGCTCAGCCGTCGCAGTTCGGCTCTCAGCGAACCGGACACTGGCTCAGCCTCAGAGGGAAGAGTCATGAACGATAGTCCAGGCCGTAAAACAAGGCTTCGCGCCCCGGGGTAGACGGTGGTGTGTAGCTCCCTCGTCGATCATACAACGCCTCCTCGCAGTAGGGCAGGCTTCCCCTGCCGATTCGCGATCGCGGAGAATCGTCAGGCGGTGCCTGACCTACCAGGATCCGGCCCACGTCCTGCTGCGCGGCCATCTCCCCGCTCATCCGACGGCTCAGCTTCGAGCGCAAGGCCAAATGTACTTCGCGGGAAGGACTGAGGACGGCGCCTTCGTCGTCCGCTTCTTGGACGCCTTCTGGCGCTTGACCTCCCAAGGAACCAATCCGTTTCACCGTCCTGTTGCCGCCCATTCGGACGTAGTCAGCTATAAGTAGCTGAAGGTTTGAGGCCCGAGGTTAGGTCTCGGGGCCATGGCGGAAACTGCTGGTAAGGTGGGGATGGGGCTCCTGATTCAGGAGAAACACGGTCAAGCCAGATCTCCA
>Ga0299906_10000068_pt1 | contig 93153 bp, 77 predicted proteins | sample RVTome_14_FD_200259 | JGI IMG/M metagenome (GOLD analysis project Ga0299906, IMG submission 200259) | Soil microbial communities from uranium-contaminated site in the Upper Colorado River Basin, Wyoming, United States - RVT145D125 (version 2) ...
GGCACCACGATCCTGGGCGCCGGAAAGCTCACCGGGCGGCTGCCCAGCGGCTTGACCCTCGGCATGTTCGAGGCGGTGACGGCGCGCGAGGTGGGGACGCAGGGACGGACCATCGAGCCGGCGACCAACTACGGCGTCTTCCGGGCCCAGCAGGACTTTCGGCGCGGCGAGACCGGGGTCGGCGTGCTGCTGACCACGGTCAACCGGCGGAGCGACGAGTGGACCGACGCGTCGGTGCGGGATGCTGCGTATGTCGCCGCGGTCGATTTCCGGCACCGCTTCAAGCAAGGACGGTACTCGTTGTCGGGTTCGCTGGACCTGAGCCGGGTCGAGGGGTCCCAGGAAGCGATTGCCGCGACCCAGCGGAGCGCCGTGCACTACTACCAGCGTCCCGACGGCGCGCTGCGCTACGATCCCACCCGGACCGGCCTCTCGGGTAACGCCCAGGAGATCAAGTTCGGGAAGTTCGGGGGTGGGATCACCCGCTTCGAAACCAGCTACCTGCGCCGCTCCCCGGGCTTCGAGGCGAATGACCTGGGCTTCCTGCTCCGGGCCGACGAACAGAGCTGGAACAACTGGTTCAGCTTCAATCTGCAGCGGCCCACGCGGCTGTACCGGATGGCGTTCTGGAACTTCAACTGGTGGCAGTACTGGACGGCGGCGGGGCTCCCCACCGAACGCGCCGCCAACACCAACCTGCACGTCCAACTGCCCAACCGCTGGTGGCTGCACGGCGGCGGCACCCTGGGCAGCCTGGGCGAGGTCTACTGTGACCGGTGCGCCCGCGGGGGCCCCGCCCTGCGGCAATCGCGCGGGATCTTTCCCTGGTTCGGGATCGAGGGCGACGATCGGCCCATGGTGGTGCCGTCGTTCTGGGTGAACTATGGGAAGTGGGACGAGGGCCGCTCGGAGCGGATCAACCTCAACCCGAGTATCCAGGTCCGGGTCGCGGCACCGGTCCGGGCCTCGCTGAGCTTCAACTACACCCGCAACCGCGCTCACACCCAATGGTACGGCAATCCGGCCGACGACGAGGGGGTGACCCATTACACCTTCGCGCACCTCGACCAGACCACGGCGTCGCTCACCACCCGGCTCGACTACACCTTTTCCCCGACGCTGTCCCTCCAGCTCTATGGCCAGCCGTTCGTCAGCAAGGGGACCTACAGCGACGTACGGGAGCTGGACGATCCGCGCGCGGCGGACTACGACGATCGATTCAAGCCCTATCTCGACCAGGAGGTCACCCAGGATCCCGGAGGGTTCAATTTCAAGCAGTTGCGCTCGAACCTGGTGCTGCGCTGGGAGTACAGCCCGGGGTCATCGCTCTTTCTGGTCTGGAACCAGGGACGCACCGGGTCGCTGGACGACGAGGGCAACCGCTCGATCCCGGGGAACTTCCGCGACCTGTTCCGGCTCCGTGCCGATAACACCCTTCTGCTCAAGGCGTCGTACTGGTTGAACTGGTAGGACGCCCCCGGGGGCGGCCCCGCCCCTGTGTGCTGTGTTGCTTCATCCCGCCAAGGCTGCCGCACGGTGGCCACAGCAGGCCCTTGGCCATGGCCTCGTTACCGGCCACAGCCATGATAAAAGATAATACACATAATGCTATCCTCACGATTGCCTTACAAATTATTTCATAATGATTTAAACGCTTGTTCAGACTGCACACTGTCAAAAACGATGACGGTTTTCGAAGTCAGTGGCACACCGCATGCCCCCTGCTCTCCAGTCGGTCGCGGAGCAAGGACCCGGCGATACCCCGGGTCGCGCGGGCCGGCTAGGTCCACCTTGAACCATGGAGAGCTCCGAGCATGAATCGTTCAGGATGGCGGTCCTCATGTCTGGTCCTGTTGACCGCGACCGCCGTGTACGCCTGCTCACCGGGCCAGGTGCCCACCGAAGCCGTTCCAGCCCAGCCGGGACTGCTGCGGGACCTGACGTCCGGTTTGCGCGGTACCCTCTCGGCGCTGCTGCTGAATTGCCGCCCCTTGCCGTACCAGGTGGTGCAGCAGACCGTCACCTCCGAGGGGGCGACCCTCCGGATCGGTCCGCACACGCTGACGATCCCGGGCGGGGCGGTGAGCGGTTCCGTCCTGATCACCGCCGAGATCCCGTCGGAACCGGTCAACTCGATCAGGTTCCAGCCTGAAGGTCTGCGCTTCGCGAAGTCGACCCAGCTCACGATGAGCTACGCGAACTGCGAGGGTCTGCTGGCGCCGAAGAAGATCGCCTATACGACCGACCTGCTGCGAATCCTCGAGCTCCTGTCGTCGAGCGACAACGCGAGCAGCCGGACAGTCAGCGCGCCCGTCGAGCACTTCTCGCGCTACGCGGTGGCCTGGTAGCCATGACGAGGGGGACCGAGGCCCCATCGGCGGCTTCGGCGGGGCAGGCTCCGTCCCCCGCGCAATCGCCGACCGAGCTGTTGCAGGAGGCGGGGGCGCTCGAGCGGTCGGGTGCGATGCAGGGGGCGGTGGACCTGATCCATCTGGCCCAGATTCTGTGCGTGGTCGACGTCTACGATGCGCTGACGACCACCCGCAGCTACCGCCCGGCGCTCTCTCACGAGGCCGCCGTCGCGCAGATGCTGGAGTGCCGGTCCTGGTGGCGCTCCGATGTCTTCGCCCGGTTTCTCGACGCCGTACCCGGGCCCGCCGCATGACCCTGTCCCTGCCCGCCGACTTCGACACCGAGCTCGCTCGCCTGTACGCAGGGGGGGAGTTCCACCGTGTGCTCCGCCGCTTCGAGATGGGGGGGCCCCCCGAGGAGACGTCGCCCAGGGCCCGGGTACTGGTGGCGACCGCGGCCGCCCGTGTAGGCGACTTCGACCGCGGCGAGCGGCTGGCCCAGTCGGCGCTTGACGCATACGCGGCGCAGGGCGACGATGCAGGGGAGCTGCGCGCCTGCAACGTGCTTGGCGGCATCGCGTTCGAGCGGGGAAACCTGGATGCCGCCGAAGGCTATTTCCGGCGCGTGGCCCAGCGCGGGGAAGCCCTCGGGGACCAGGAGGCCTGCGCCCGCGGACTGAACAACCTGGCCTCGATCCGGAACATGCGCGATCAGGCCGGGGACGCGATCAGTTGGTGGTATCGCGCGCTCGAGGTGTATCTCAGCGCGGGCGACCCGCTCGGCGCCGCGCGGGTGCACCACAATCTGGCCCTCGCCTTGCGCGAGCGGGGCTATCTCGATGCCGCGGAGACCCATGCGCACGAAGCGATCCTGCTCGCCTCCCGGAGCGACGATCCTCCGCTGGAGGCCATGACGCGCATGGGACGGGTCGAGCTCTCGCTGGCCCGGGGCCGGCCCCAGTCGGCCCGGTTCGACCTGGTCGCCGCCGAGCAGGCGGCTCGTCGAGCCGGGGACCAGAGCGGGCTGGTGGAGGTCTGCCGGCTGCGCGCCCTGATCGCCCTGGCCGAGGATGCGCCCGAGGAGGCCCTGATGCTGGCGACACAAGCCCATGACATGGCCACCGACCTGGGCGTCACCCTGCTGGCGGCCGAGTGCCGGGCACTGCTCGCCATCACGCTCCACCGGCTGGGCCGGACCGAAGAAGCCGAGGCGGCCCACCGGACGGCCCTGGATTGCTTCGAACGGCAAAGGGCGCCTGCGGATCGGCGCCGCGTGGAGCGCGCGTGGGAGATGGCGGTCTCCCGGTGAGCTCGGCCGCCCTGAGGGCGCCCGGGAAACTCAGGACGTTCAGCGTGCGCCGCGCCCTCGGGGCGCTTGCCCTTCTCCCGCTGGGCGCGTGCGCCCCCGGCAGCGACGCCTGCGAGCGCTGCGACACCCTGACGATCGCAGCCCTCGGAGAGCCCGATCACCTGTTGCCGCCGTTTGTCTGGCAGACCGTGGGGCGGGATATCGGCGACCTGGTTTTCGAACGGCTGGCGCGGCTGGAACCGGGCCGGTCGCCACTCGACCCGGAAGCCTACCGTCTCGGTCTGGCGGAGCGCTGGGAGCGGATCGACTCGCTCGGCCTGCGCTTCCACCTGCGCCCCGAGGCCCGGTGGCCGGATGGGACCCGGGTTACGGCCTCCGATGTGGTTTTCTCCTTCGAGGCCTATCAGGATTCCGCGCTGGACGCCCCGAGCCGGAGCTCCCTGGCAGACCTGCGCGCCCGCGCCGAAGACAGCGGGACGGTGGCCATCCGGTTCGACTCGGCCCGTCCCGATCAGCTCTACGACGCGACCTATCATGTTCGCGTATTCCGGCGGGCGCTCTGGGACTCCATCCCGCGCGCGGACTGGGGCGCCCAGAGCGGGCTCGACGGGCTTGAGGGGTCCGGCCCCTATCGCGTGGCCGAGTGGCGCCGCGGCGAGTGGCTGGCGCTGGAGGCCCGTGACGGCGAGGCGCCCCTGCGCCGAATCGTCTGGCGCTTTGCCAGGGACCCCGACGCCGTGGCGAATCTGCTGCTCTCGGGCGAAGCGGATCTGCTGGAGACGATGGCCGGTCCGGGGCGGCGCAGCGAGTTCGAGCGGGCCGAGCATCTGCGCCTGGTCCCCTACCCGTCCTCCGTCTACGGATTTCTGGGATTCAACCTGGCGGGCCGCGACCCCTGGACCGACGTGCGGGTGCGCCGGGCCCTGCGCGAGGCGCTCGACCGAGCGACCCTGGCGCGGGCGGTCCTGGGCGAGGGCACCCTGGTCCCCGAGGGCCCGCTCTCGGCGCAGCTCTGGCTCTGGGAGAATCCCGCCGCCGGAGAGCCCGACTCCGCCGCCGCCGCGGCCCTGCTCGACGCGGCCGGCTGGAGCGCTGGTCCGGACGGCCGGCGAGCAGCCGGCGGGCGCCGGTTGACGATCGACATCCTGGTGCCGGCGACCAGCGCGGCGCGGCGTGACCTGGCCCTCGCCATCCAGGAACGCTGGGCGCGTTTGGGGATTACCGCGACCCTCACTACGGTCGACTTCCCCGTGTTCCAGGAACGCCTGGCCCAGGGACGGTTTCAGACCTACATCGGCGCCTGGCTCGACGAGCCCCACCCGCGGTCCCTCCGCGACCAGTGGACCCGGGACGGCTGGCCGGCCCTGAATTACGGCCACTACGCCAACCCGCGCTTCGACTCGGCGTTTGCCGCCGCGGTCTCGACGCCGGATACGACGGCGGCCCGGCGGGCGTGGCGGGCGGCGCTGGCCATCCTTGACGACGACGCCCCGGCGATCTGGCTCTACACGCCGGCGAACGTGGCGGTGGTCAACCGCCGGCTGGCCGTGACGGAGTTCGAGCCGTTCGCGTGGCTGGATGACCTTGCGGCCTGGCGGATGCTGCCGTAAGCGCTCAGGGCCTCCCGGCGGCCCGCCAGTTTCTCCTCATCCCCTCCAAACCCGGCCGTTCGAAGGGCGTGTCCGCGAACAACCGGTCGAATTCCTCCGGCGTCATGCGTTCGAAGTAGCCCGGGTCGCTTCGGTCGGGCAGCGGACGTTCGTGGTATTCGGCGTGGGGGGTCGGCGCGGCGAACCGCTGGTTCCAGGGACACACGGCGTTGCAGATGTCGCAGCCGAACCCCCAGCCCTCCAGCCGGCCCGCGAACTCCTCGGGGATCGGCCCTTTCCGCTCGATGGTGAGATAGCTGATGCATCGTGTGGCGTCGAGGACTCTCGGCTCGACGAACGCATCGGTGGGACAGGCTTCGAGGCAGCGGGAGCAGGAGCCGCAGCGATCCAGCTCGAACGGCGCGTCGGGCTCCAGCGCGAGGTCGGTGAAGATCGATCCGATGAAGAAGAACGAGCCGGCCCCGGGGCGGATCAGCATGGTGTTCTTGCCGATCCAGCCCAGCCCGGCCCGCTCGGCAAGCTCCCGCTCCGGCACCGGTCCCGCGTCGACGAAGGGACGGGCGATCGCCGCTCCCCGCTCGCGCAGCCAGTCGCACATTCGCTCCAGCCGCTCGGCCATGGCCAGGTGATAGTCCCGCCCCCGCGCATACCCGGCGACCTTGATGGCCTCCCGATTCTCCCGCGGCGGCTCGGGCGGGAGGTAGTTCTCGAGCAGCACGACCGCGGTGCGAGCGCCGCGGACGATGGTATCGGGAGCCTTCCGGCGACCGGCCTGCCGATGCAGGTATCGCATGTCGCCGCCGTAACCCGCGGCGAGCCAGCGATCGAGCGCGTCGCCGCGGCGGCTGGGTGCAAGATGGGCGACCCCGCAGGCGAGAAATCCCAACTCGCGCGCGGCCCGCCTGACCGACTCGGCTGTGGGGCCGCCCGTCATGGCCTGATCGCCACAAGCGCTCCCGCTCGGGTAGGTGGGCTCAGGACGCCGGCGGGGTGACGCCGGTCGCCTGCGGCCGCCATTCCCGGGTGATGAGGCGCGCGCCCCGCTCGAACGTGAGGTACGACCACGCCCACTGGAACAGGACCAGCACCCGGTTCGCGAACCCGATCAGGTAGAAGATGTGGACGAAGATCCAGGCGAGCCACGCCACCAGCCCGCTCAACCGCAGCCGGCCGAGGTCGGCGACGGCGCGCCCGCGCCCGATCACCGCCAGCTCACCCTTGTGGAAGTAGCGGAAGGGCTTTCGCGCGCGGCCGGCCGGATCGTCGCGGATGGTCCGTGCCACATGACGGCCCTGCTGCATGGCCGCAGGGCTGGTCCCCGGCAGCAGGGCGTAGCGAGGGTCGTGGCGGAACGCGGCCGCATCGCCGATGACGAACGCTTCGGGGTGGCCCGGGATGGAGCAGTCCGGCTGGACCTCGACTCTGCCCTGCCGGTCCAGCGGTATCCCCAGGGTCTGAAGCAGAGGGCTGCTGACGTTGCCGGCCGCCCAGATGACGGTGTCGGCGGGAATCCGCCACGCCCCGGCGTCCACCATCCCGGGCACCACCTCCCGGACCATCGTCTCGGTTCGCACGTCGACACCGAGTCGGCGAAGCGATTCCTTGGCCCGTCGGCTCAGGCTCTCCGGATAGGTCGGCAGCAGACGCGGCGTGCCTTCCAGCAGCATGACCGTCGCGTCGCTCGGGTCGATGCGCCGGAAATCCCGCCGGAGCACAAAGCGCTTGATCTCCGCGAGGGCGCCGGCCACTTCGACGCCCGTCGGTCCGCCGCCCACCACCACGAACGTCAGATGTCGCTGGCGTTCCTCGGGGCTCGGCGCCCGTTCCGCCCGCTCGAACGCCAGCAGGACGCGGCGCCGCACTTCCAGCGCGTCCTCCAGGGTCTTGAGGCCCGGCGCACGCATCTCCCATTCGGGATGCCCGAAGTAGGCATGCCGAGACCCGGGCGCGAGCAGCAGGAAGTCATAGCCCAGCGTGGCGCCGTCCGACAACTCGATCTCCCGCTCGGCCAGACGCACCCGGCTCACCTCGCCCAGCAGGACTTCGACGTTCCGATGGCGCCGCAGCACCGAGCGGATGGGCTTGGAGATGTCGCCTGGGCTCAGGGCAGCGGTGGCCACCTGGTAGAGCAAGGGCTGGAACACGTGGTGATTGGTCCGATCGACCAGCGTGACCCTGACCGCCATCCGCCGCATGGCCTTGGCGGCAAAGAGCCCACCGAACCCCCCACCGACGATCACCACGTGGGGCCGCCCGCCACCGACCGGGCCTCCCGGGTCCCGCGTGCCCGTGGGCGTCACAGTCCCATGGTCTCCCGCCGCCAGCGCGCGAAGGCGATCACGTCCTGCAGCGGAGGGACCGCGTTCTCGTCGGCGTACGCGGTGTACATCCGCCAGCGCAGGTAGACGCGGTCGGGCAGCGGGAGAAACGGGGCCGAGCGCCACCAGCCGCGGCGGCGGAACGCCCACGCGGTCCTGAGCAGATCGAGTGCGAGCCTCGGGTTCACCACAGCGCGTCCGGCCAGGCGAAGCACCAGCCCCGCCCACCCGCGCGCCGGGCGCTCGGCTCGATCCGGGTTCATGAGGTTTTCATGGTCATCGTGTCGCACGAATATAAGGTGAAGTCGCCCGCGATCCCGCACGCCTCTTGCAGCATTCCGGGCGGAGGGGCGGGCCTTCATTCCTGCTTCAGGATCGGGAGTGAAGGGGCCGTGAAACGGGAGCGGGGCGGCAGCAACCGAAGCGAGGCACGGCATGCTACAGCAGCGACTGGGGGAGCTCCTGGTTCAGTCGGGAGCCACGAGCACGCCAACGGCCGAGGCGGCGGCCCTGGAGAGTCAGCACACCGCCTCCCTGATCGGCGAAGTGTTGCGGGAGCGATACGGCGTCACGGAACGCGACGTCTACGACGCGCTCGCCCGTCAGCGGGGGTTGCCGTTTGCCGAGGCCGAGGAGCTGTTTCAACTGGCGGACCCCGGGCTGGCCGAGCAGATCTCCGGGCGCTTTCGCGACTTCCATCGGGTCATCCCGATCCGACGGGACGGCGACACCCTGCTGGCCGCGACCTGCGATCCGCACGCGCATCTGCCCGAGCTGGCGAGCGCGCTGGAGGCCCACCGGCTGGATCTCCGGTTGGTGACGCCGACCGACTACTACCGGCTGCGCGCCGCGCTGCTGCTCGGCAACCTCGGCGAAGGTGGGCCGGCGCCATCCGCCCTCTGGCAACGCGCGGTGGCCCCGGTGTCGGAGAGTCTGGATGCCTCCATGGTGCAGCTTTTCGATGCCCTGCTGCTGGACGCCGTCGCGGAACGGGCGAGCGATCTGCACTTCGAGGTATTCGGTGATCGCCCGCGTATTCGCATTCGGGCCGATGGCGACCTGCACGAGGTGGGACATTATCGCCTGACCCCGGCCCAGTTCGTCAGCGTGGTCAACGTGGCCAAGGTGCGCGCCCGGATGGACATTGCCGAGCGCCGGGCCCCGCAGGGTGGGCGCTTCAGCGCGGCGGTGCGGGACCAGGGCTTCGACGTGCGGGCGCAGACCCAGCCTTCGCTGCACGGCGAGCACCTTGTGCTCCGGCTGCTGCCGCAGGAACGGGTGCCGCTGGGGATCGAGGACCTCGGCTTTTCGGCGTCCCTGAGCGCAGCCTACCGCCGCCTGCTGGTCAGTCCAGCCGGGCTGGTTCTGGTGGTCGGCCCGACCGGCTCCGGCAAGTCCACGACGCTCTACGCCGGGCTTCAGATCCTCGCGGCGGACCTCAGCCGCAAGGTGATCAGCGTTGAGGACCCGATCGAGTACGCGATCGATGGCGTGCAGCAGTGCCAGGTGTTGCCGGAGGTCGGCTTCACCTTCGCCACGGCGATGCGGGCGTTCGTTCGGGAAGACCCCGATGTCATCCTGGTCGGCGAGATCCGCGACTCCGAGACGGCCCTGGAGGCGCTGCGTGCGTCCCAGACGGGGCACCTGGTGCTGTCGACCCTGCATTGCAATGACAGTGTCGACGCGGTCCAGCGCCTGCTTGACCTCGGCATGCATCCCAACTCGATCGGCAGCGAGCTCCAGGCGGTCATCGCCCAGCGCCTGGCCAAGCGCATCTGCGCATCGTGCCGAGTGGAAACCGACCCGGATCCCGTTCTGGCGGCCGAGGTCTTTCCGTCCGGGCTGCCCCCGGGCTTCCGGACCTTCGAGGGGCGGGGCTGCCCGCGCTGTTCCGGACGAGGGACCTATGGGAGGGTCGCCGTGGCGGAGTTCCTGACCGCCGCGCCGGAGCTGCGGATCGGGATCGCGCATCAGCTGCCGCTGGACGAGCTGCGCGCCGTCGCCCGCCGCACCGGCGTCACCACGCTCCGGGACGCGGCGCTCGACCTGGTCCGGGAGGGCGTCATCGCGTTCAGCGAGCTACGGGACATGATCGCTCCCGATCTGCTCGCCGGCGCGCCGGAGCCGCCGGCGCCCCTGCGCGCCGGGCCGCCACGGCGGCGGGTGGCACTGGCCTAGCCGGACCTCGGTCGCCCCCGACACCCCGCGGCCCCGGGGACCCGCGGTATCGATATATTCCCCGCTCGCCATGGCGAGCCGTGGCGTCCCTCGCGAGCCTGCCACCCGAGGAGCCGACCATGACGCGTCCATCGGCGGGATTCCTGCGCGGCCCCCGCATCTCCCCGAAGGGCATTACCGGCAAGGAGCCGGTCGCCGAGTTGATCGACAACGCCTTCCTGGCGTACAACGCCGGCCGGCTGCGCGAAGCCTGCCGCCTGTTTGCCGGCCCCATGCTCGAGCAGGAGGTCACCGTCGGCATGAGCCTGACCGGGGCCATGACACCCGCGGGGCTCGGCATGAGCACGCTGATCCCCCTGATGGAGGCGGGCTGCATCGACTGGATCGTGTCCACCGGCGCGAACCTCTACCACGACGCCCATTTCGCCCTCGGCCTCAGCCTGCACGTCGGCACGCCCTTCGCCGACGACGTGGAGTTGCGCGACAAGGGGGTGGTGCGGATCTACGACATCTTCTTCGACTACTCGGTGCTGCTCTCCACCGACGCGTACATGCGGGAGATCTGCCGCCAGCCCGAGTTCCAGCGCCCGATGAGCTCCGCGGAGTTCCATCATCTGCTGGGCGGCTACCTGAGCGCGCGCGAAAAGGCGCTGGGCCTCGCCAAACGGTCGGTCCTGAGCGCCGCGCATCAACTGGACGTGCCCATCTATACCAGCTCCCCCGGGGACAGCTCGATCGGCATGAACGTGGCGGAGCTGGCCCTGGACGGGAACAAGCTCCGCTACGACGTCAGCGCCGACGTCAACGAAACCGCGGCGCTGGTGCTCGACGCCAAGCGCGGTGACGGCAAGAGCGGGGTGCTGATCGTGGGTGGAGGCAGCCCCAAGAACTTCGTGCTGCAGACGGAGCCGCAAATCCAGGAAGTGCTCGGGATCGACGAGAAGGGCCACGACTACTTCCTCCAGTTCACCGACGCCCGGCCGGACACCGGCGGGCTGTCCGGCGCCACGCCGGGCGAGGCGGTCTCCTGGGGGAAGCTCGACCCGGACCGGCTTCCCGGAACGGTGGTGTGCTACCTCGACACTACCGTGGCCCTGCCGTTGCTCGCGGCCTACACCCTGGCCCGGCACCCGCCGCGTCCCCTGCGGCGGTTGTACCAGCGCCGGGAGGCCATGCTCGAGCGCCTCCGGCTGGAATACCATGCCGCCCGCTCCTTCCGCGACAACCGCGCGGAGGAGGCCAAGGCCATTCGGTGACCGCTCCCCCCCGCCCTGGCCCCACCGCACCCGGGAGTTTCGCGCCGGTCTCCACTCGGTATGGGATGTGGGCCCTGGGGCTGCTCACCGCGATCAACGTCGTCAACTACCTCGAGCGCAGCGCGATCTTCGCCCTGTTCGAGCCGATCAAGCGCGACCTGGGCCTGTCCGACACCCACCTGGGCTGGCTGGGCACGGCGTATGTCATCGTGTTCTCCCTGGCGGCGCTCCCGGTCGGAGTGCTCTCCGACCTCCGATCCCGCACCGCCATGACCGCGTTCGGCGTGGCCCTCTGGAGCGCGGCGACCAGTCTGGGCGGGCTGGTGCGCGGATTCGGCCAGCTCATGGTTTCGCGGGCCGCCGTTGGGTTCGGCGGTGCGGCCGCCAACGCCGCCGGGACCGCGCTGGTCGCCGACTACTTCACCGGCAAGCGCCGCGCCGCCGCGATGAGCGTCTTCACGGCGGGGCTGGCCCTGGGCGGAGTGCTCGGCATCCTGGTCGCCGGACAGCTCGAGGCCTTGTATGGATGGCGGGTGGCCTTCATGGCGCTTGGCCTGCCCGGCTTCGGGCTTGCGGTGCTCGCGGCCCGGCTCCGCGATCCGATGCGGGCCGGCGGGGTCCCCCCGGTGCTCGCCCAACTGCGCCGTCTCGGGCTCCGCACCCGCGACCTGGTGCGCGCCTGCCTTCCCATCCTGCTCGGGCTGGGCCTGGGGACGCTGGCCGGGGTGGTGGTCGATCGCGCCTACGGCGCCGATTCCTACCTGGATGCGGCGGCCTTCAGCCTGTTCGCCGGCGGCGGGCTCGCGATCAACATCCTCAAGTGGGTCCGCCAGGCGGCGAAACACGAGGGGACGGGGGAGCATATCGCCGAAGGGCTGGAGTCGGCGCTGGACGAAATGGTCGCCGGATTCCGCATCGTGCTGCGCACGCCCACGCTGGTCTACGTGTTTGTCGGGGGAGCGCTGATCTCCTTCGGCATGAACGGCATCGTGGGGTGGGCGCCGGTGTTCATGACCCGGGAGCTCGGCCTCACCGTGGCGGCAGCCGCGATCCTGCTCGGCAAATGGGGCCTGATCAGCGGCATTGCCGGCACCCTGACCGGCGGGATCCTGGCCGACTGGCTCCAGCTGCGCCATGCCTGGGCCCGCGTCCTGATTGCCTCCATCGGTTTCCTGATCGGCAGCCCGCTGGCCATCTGGCTGGTCACCATCCGGGACCTGTCCCTCTTCGTCCCGATCTTCGCCGTGGCGTTCTTCTTTCTCACCTGGTACAACGGACCGCTCACCTCGGTCATCTTCGACGTCGTGCCACAGCGGATCAGCACCACCGTGGCCGGCGCCTACCTGCTTTTCATTCACCTGGCCGGGGACGCCATCGCGCTGCCCCTGGTCGGCTTTCTCTCGGATCAGTTCGGGATCGGGCGGGCGGTCATGGTGCTGCCGGTCGCATCGCTCATCGGCGGGATCGTCGTGCTCGGCGCCTTGCCCACGATCAGGCAGGACATGGCCCGCGTCGGCGGGTGATCGCGCCGGGTCAGCCGACAGCGGGACCACCCGCCCTGGCCCGATAGCCGGCCCGCTCGACGGCGGCCGCGATGGACTCTGGCCGGATCGCGGCCTCCCGGTACTCTACCTCTGCATGGCCCATCCGAACCGACTCCACCACGACTCCCTCAAGCCCCTCCAGCGCTTCCCGAACGGCGTGCAGGCAATGTCCGCAGGACATGCCCTCGATATGCAATGTCAGCCTGGCCACCCCTGCCTCCGCGGTGAAGGACAGACGACGAGTATAGGGGGGAGGGGTATTTCGTCGCAAGTCCGCCCGGTGGGTACGAAAACTGCGCAGGAGCCCTCGTATGGATACTCCCGGGCCTGAGCACGCCGAGGCCCGTGACGACCACGGCCTGTTGATCCCCATCCTCCCGATCGAGGAGGGGGCACCGGATGCTGTCGCCGTCGCGGCGTGGCATCTGGCGCTGTCCAACATGATCGGTGTGGAGGTCTCCCACGACCTGCTCGCGCTCTGGCTCTTCCCCAGCCAGGGCGGGGTGAGTCTGTTGGCCCCTGCCGAGCTGGCCCGGGATCAGATGCCCGTCCCCCGGCCGGAGCCTTTTCTGCACCAGCATGACCTCTATCAGCTCGAGGAGCGGGTGCGGAAGGCGGGATACGGTTCCGCGATCGCGGTCCCGGTCCGGGGCGCGCATCGCGACGTTGGGCTGGCCTTGTTCGCCGATCTCGATCGCGGCTGCTACGGGATCCCCCAGGCGCTGAGGCTGCATGGCATCGCGCACCGACTCGCCCCGACCTTCGAGGCGCTGGCCGCCGCGCCGCCCGCGGCGACGGCGCTCGGCGCCTGGCCCGAGGTCACGCAGCGGAACCTGACCGAGGTGCTGGCCAGGGTCGCCGCCGAGGCGCGAGGCGGGCCCGAGTTGCTGCGCATGGTCTCGGGCGTGCTCCAGACGGTCCTGCCCCACGAGCGGCTCGAGGTGGTCCTGCCCGGCGCCGGCGATCGTTGGGCGCTGCTGAGCGGGCCGGGCGGGCGATGGGGCGAAGGGACCGACGGCGTGACTCCCGCGGCGGAGGGATTGCTGGCCCGCAAGGACCCCGACGGGACGCTCCTCATTCGGGATCTCAAGGGTGACGGGCTCTCCTGGCCGGGGCACGGTTCCACGCGCGCGCTGCAGCGGGTGCGCGCGGTTCTGGGCATCGAGCTGACGGTCGCCGGCGGCTCCTGCGGCTGGCTGCTGCTGGGCGGGGCGGCGCCGAGCGTCTTTCGGCCCGGCGATCGGGACACGCTGCGCCGCGCGGCGCCCCTGGTCGCGCTCCGGGTGCAGGGACTCCGGCTTGGCCTGACGGCCGACGCCGGGCAGGCGCAACTCGCGGGTCTGCACTCGACCCAGCCGCGCGTGGCCCGCCTGGCCGGGCTGCTCGCGGCGACCTCGCACTGGGGTGAAGCGGCCCGCCTGTTCGAGCGGGAGGTCTGCGAGGCGCTGGGGTATCGCGCGCTGCGGTTTGCGCTGCGCCTCGGGGACGACCGGGTGGTGACGCTGACGCCCGGAGAGTTGCGTCCGATGGCGGACCTCCCGCGCGAAGCGCTCGGTACGTCCGAGGTGGCCCCGCTGCTCACCGCGAGCGCCCAGTTTCTGGTTTACGGCGACCGCGGAACCGATCTCGGCGTCCCGCTGCGGATTGCGGGCCGGCCGATCGGCGCGTTGGTCTGCCTGGGCGGGGCGCCGGCCACGAGCGGCCACCCGGTCACGGCGGTGCAGCAGGTGGCGGATCTGATCGCCCCCCACCTCGAGTTGTTGCGGCGCGCGGCGCTGCCTTCGCGTGGGGCGGCCGAGCGCCCCGTGACCATGCGGAACTTCGCGCCGGTGCGCTGGGGACTGGACGACGGGTGATCAGCGGCCGCGTAGCGGCCGGCCGATCCAGGCGAGCAGGACGAGGGCGCCGGACGCGGCGATGATCGCGGCGCCGGTGGGAAGATCGAACGGGATGGAGAGCACGAAGCCGCCCGCCGACGCCAGCGCAGCCGCGAGGCCCGCCAGCGCGAAGGCGCCCATCATGCTCCGCGCCAGCAGCAGCCCGGTCACGGCGGGGAGGACGAGGAAGTTGAAGACCAGCAGCACGCCGGCAAACTGCATCGCCGCCACGATCACCACCCCCAGCGAGAAATAGAGCAGCAGGGTCCAACCGCGGACGCGGTAGCCCAGCGTTCGCGCCATTTCGCGGTCGAACGAGATGAAGAGGAACTCCTTGTAGAAGAGGGTGTGCAGCAGCAGGACGACCAGGCTCACGCCCAGCAGCAGGAGCGTGTCCCTGGCCGTGATGCCGAGGATGCTCCCCTGGAGGAAGATGTCGTGGGCCTCGCCGACGGTGGCCTTGGCGATCAGCAGAATGCCCAGCGCCCCGGCGACGGCATAGGTGATGCCGATAGTGGCGTCGTGCGGGACCACCCGGCGGCCGGTCTCCAGACCGAACAGCGTCGCGCCGAGCAGGGTGACCGCGAGGGAGAGCACCGCCGGGCGTCCGAAGATCCCGAGCCCCAGACCCACTCCGCTGAGCCACAGCGACAGCGCGATGCCCGCCGAGGAGATCTGGGCCAGCGCCGCGCCCACGAAGACGATCCGGCGCAGCACCACCCACACGCCGAGCACGCCGCAGGTGACGCCGATCACCAGCGTTCCGTAGAGGGCGTGACGAAACAGAATGACCGCGTCAAGCACCCGGCCCCGCCTTCGGCGGCTCGCCCGCGACGATGATCCGGTGCCCGGCGTACTCGCCGACCTGAACCGGGATCTGGTACATCCCGCCGAGGGTCTCGGCGCTCAGCATCTTCTCGACCGGGCCGAACCGCAGGATCCCCTGATCCACCAGTCCGACCTGCCGGACGTAATCGGCGATGTGGTTCAGCGCGTGACTCACCATGACGACCGTCAACCGGTCGGCCTCGTGGAGCCGCCGCACCAGCCCGAGGATCTGCGCCGTGGACGCGAGATCCATCCCGTCGGTGGGCTCATCCAGCACCAGCACATTGGGCTCCCCGACCAGCGCGCGCGCGATCAGCATGCGCTGCTTCTGGCCCCCGGAGAGGGCGCCCAGATGGCGATGGGCCAGATCCCGGATCCCGACGTGATCCAGGGCGGCCAGCGCCCAGGTCCGGTCGGCGGCGGACGGGCGGCGGAGCAGGCCGACGCTATGGTAGCGTCCCATCAGAACCGCATCGAGCACGCGGAGCGGATAGCTCGTGTCCACCAGCTCCCGCTGCGGCACGTACCCGAAACGCACCGCGGCATCCACGCTCACCAGGCCACGACGTGGCGCCAGGGATCCGAGCAGCGCCCGGAGCACGGTGGTCTTGCCGGCGCCGTTGGGCCCGACCAGGCCCAGAAAGTCGCCTTGCTCGACCGCAAAGCTCACGTCGCGCACCACGACGGCCGCGCCGCCATAACCCAGGTCGGCGTGCTCGAAACGGATCAGGCTCACGGACCGGCGCCGGCCAGCGCGGCGACCTGCGCGAGATCGTGGGCCATCAGCGCGAGATAGTCCGGCACCTGCGGCGAGCCCCCGACGGAGGGGGGAAGCAGCAGCACCCGGGCCCCGGTTTCCCGCGCGACGAAGTCCGCGGTCTTCCGGTCGTAGAACGGCTCCATGATGATCGCCCGCGCGCCGGTCTGCTTCATGGTCCGGATCAGGCCGGCCAGATGCGAGGGCGACGGAGGCACGCCCGGCTTGGGCTCCATGAATCCGACGATCCGGAGCCCGGTATACTGGCTGAAGTAGCGCCAGCTGGTGTGCCACGCCACGACGGGCATGCCCTCGAGGCGGGCCAGCTGGGGCCGCCACGCGGCTTGCGCCGAATCGAGCCGGGCAAGGTAGCGCGAGGTATTCGCCTCGTACTGCGCTGCGCCCTCGGGATCCAGCCGGGTGAAGACCTCGCGGAACAGCGTCACGATCCGGCGGGCGTTGCCCGGATCGAGCCAGTAGTGCGGATTGCCGAGCGGATGGACGTCGCCCTGGCTCCGGTCCACGTTGCCCGCCGGGACGTCGAGCACCGGGATCACCGTGCTGACGTCGACGTGGCCGGGCGCTCCCCGCGCGATCTTGGGATTGCGCGCCCCATTGAGCAGGAGCGACGCCCACCCGATCTCCAGGTCCAGGCCGACGTAGGCCCACACGTCTGCGCGCTGCAAATCGAGAATGAAGCTCGGCTTGGCCTCGACAAAGTGCGGATCCTGATAGCCCGAGCTGATGTGCTTGACGCTGGTGCGTCCCCCACCCACGGCCCGCGCGAAATCCCACAAGTCGGTGGTGCTCGTCACCACCCGGAGCTGGGCTCGGGCAGGGACGGCCGGCCAGACCAGCAGTCCGAGGATCAGTGCGGCGGCTCTCGACATTCCCGGTATACCCCTTCCTTGCGACGGCCTCAGAACGGGTGCGGCCGGTGCGGCCCGATGGCGAAGACCGCCTGGAGGATCAGGCGGTGATATGGATCGTCGTCCTGGGGCATGACCCGCTCGAAGCCGAGCAGCAGTTTCGAAAACTCGCTCGGGTAGAACTGCCAGTACGCCGACGCGGCGCGCTGCATGCGCCCGTCCGTCTCGGGGTCCTGGAGCAGATCGCCCCGGGCGCCAAGGTAGGTCCGCCGCGTGAGCTGATAGCGCGCGAAGAGATACCCGCCGCTGAATGCCCGCGTCGGACCGAGGAAGTCCTCCGCAGAGAACCCCTCGGGTAACGCGGGCGACCGCTCGTGCATGGAGCGGTACCACTCCGCCTGGACGATGATCGACTTGTACAAGCCCTGCCCCAGCGGACGCCAGCGATAGGTGACATCCGCACCGACCAGGGTCCGTCGGGCGTTGGCGGCATTGATCTCACCCTCCCCGGCCAGGGGCTGGGGCCCCTTTCCCGTGGCGAAGCTCCCGGAGACTTCGATGTTCGCGTTGGGAGTGAGGTCCCAGTAGTTGCGCAGCCGCGCCCCGTAGCCCAGCCCGGCAAGGGCCTGGTTCGCCGGCTGCTCGACGACCAGGTCCTCTTCCTCGCCCCCCCCGAAGCGGTCGGTCGCCGTGAGCAGCAGCTCCTGGTAGAAGCCCAGCGGCGCGAACACCCGGCTCACCTGGATGCCGGTGCCTTTGAGGGCCTCGGGCGAGAGGAACCGCTGCAGGACCCAGGGGTACTCGATGGTGTGCAGCGACTCCCGGTGCATCAGGTTCTGCTTGCCGATCGGCAGAAAGAACCGTCCCAGGGTCACCTCCAGGTGCCAGGGCAGCGCGGTGGTCGCCAGCAGCGCCTGCTCCACGGCGACCCCCTCCGCGTCGCTGTAGGCCAGCAGCACGTCCCCGCGGAAGTAGGGGTCGACCGGGGCCACGAGCTGCAACTCGATCTCGCGCACCCCGAACCGTGACCCATCCTCCTGGGTGCTGCCCCGCCTGGAGAGGTCGAAGATCAGGTCGCCGACCAGGCTGATGTCGGGCAGCAGCCGGGGGTTGGCGGGCGGGGCCTGCGCCCGGAGCAGGCCGCCGAGGCCGCTGGAGGCCGGGAGAGTCAGCAGCAGGAATGCCGTCACGAGAAAGCGCATAGACCGACCGGTGAAGGTGGGAAGGAGACCGGGTGACCTAGCACCCGTCGTCAGGCGCACGATGATGCTCCGGCCCGCGTCAACCGCATAGAGCTTGTACCGGCTCATGAAGAGGCTGCGGCGTGGCGATGCACCTCGACGACTTCGACGCGCACCTCCGCCAAAGACGTGCCGGCGACATCGCTCACGCGTCCCAGAAGACTTGCGGCCCAAGCGCCGGCGGTCCCCGCCAGGACGGCGGTGACGACCGCAGTAGGGAACATTGTTGTTGCTCCAATCCGTTGGGGCCGGCGGCCTGAGGGGCCGGCGACCTGAGGGTGACACGTCCGCTTGTGGTTCGGAGGGGTCAGACCGCGGGTGGAGCTCGCGAATTGGGAAGGGCGTGACGCTGCGCCGGCCGGGGCTGGAGGTCGGGGTGCGAAACGACCCCGCGCCCGCTCGAGGGGGCCCGGAGCCGATCGGCCGCGATCGTGGGCAGCCGCCCGTCGTGCGCGGTGATTCCGAGCTGGCAATGGTCCGCGTGGGCGTCTGAGCCTGCCTGCTCGAGATGGACGCCGCGCGCGTGATCGCCCGCTCCGCCACCGGAAAGGTGGAAGAGGACTTCGACGCCGGCCGTCCCCGGCCCGGTGGCCACAAAGGCAAGCAGGGCCAGGGCACACCAGAGCCGGCGCATCGCCGCGGGAGCGGTCCCGTCACGCATGGCTGAAAGCTACGCCGGAGGCGACACCCGGTCCAGTTCGGGGCGTTCCTCCTCGCGACGTCCGCCCTCGCGCCGCCGAATCGGTCCCTCGACGGGCAGCAGGAACCAGAAGGTGCTCCCCTTCCCGAGGATGGACTCGCAACCGATGGTGCCTCCCATCAGCTCGACGAACCGCCGGCTGAGGGCAAGCCCCAGCCCGGTCCCCTGCACCCGGCGGCTGGTGGAGTTGTCGACCTGGCTGAACTCCTCGAAGAGCCTCGGTAAATCCTCCCGGCGAATCCCGATGCCGTCGTCGCTGACGGCCACCCACACCGCGTCGCGGGTCAACAGGCCCGGGGCGTCCTCGGACCGCTCACTGGGGACGGGCATCGGGGCGCGAACCTGCGTCGCCATGACGGTGATGCGACCGCCGTCCGGGGTGAACTTCGAGGCGTTGGACAGCAGGTTGAAGAGGATCTGGCGCACCCGTTGCCCGTCCGCCACCACGCTGAGGGGACCGACCTCGCCCAGGCCCAGGGAGCACTCCTGCGACTTGTGCGCGCGCAGCGAAGCCGTGTCCGCGACCGCGCCGATGATGGCTTGGCGCAAATCGGTGGGCGCCAGCGTCGAGGTCATCTGCCCGGCCTCGATCTTGGAAAGGTCGAGCACGTTGTTGATCAGTTCGAGGAGATGGCTACCGTTGCGGGAGATTGACTCGAGGTAATCGAGCTGCTGCTCGGCCAGGTGACCCACCGCACCGGTTCGGAGCAGATCGGAGAACCCGATGATGGCGTTGAGCGGGGTCCGCAGCTCGTGACTCATGTTGGCCAGGAACGCGCTCTTGAGACGGGTGGCCCGGAGCAGCTCGACGTTCTTGTGCGCCAACGCCTCCGCCGTGCGCCGATTCTCCTCCAATGCGCGGGTGCGGTCGACCCCGACCGCCGCCTGGTCGGCCATGGTCTGAAGCAGGTCGAGGTCCGAGTCGACGAACTCCCGGTCATTGGTGCGGTCCAGCACCACCAGGGCGCCCAGGACCAGTCCGGAGGTGCGGAGCGGCGCCATGACGGAGCTCTGGTGGCCCAGCTCGATCTCCCCTCCACGAAACGTCCGTGGATCCGACATCAGGTCCGGCACCACCACGCCCTGATCGTTGCCGACCACCCACCCGCCGATCGACCGATCGGTGGGGACCAGGCCGCCCGCACTGGGGCCGAGTCGTCCCGAAGCCGCCGCCAGCTTGAGGAAGCGGCCTTCCTCCACCAGAATCAGGATCCCCGCGCTGTCGGCCTCGAAAAGCACCCGGGCAACCCGCACGACCTCCTGGTAAAGCTCGTCCAGGGTCTCCACCCGAAGAAAAGCGCCGGCCAGTTCACGCAGCAGACTGAGCTGCCGGTTCCGGTTGGCCTGGGCGATCAGCGCGTCCCGCAGTTGTTCGCGGCGCCGCTGGGCGCGCAGCTGACTGCTGCGCAGCGCCACCAGGGCCAGCGCGGTCGCCACGATCCCGAGGATAATGCCGCGCCAGTCGCCCTTCGCGATGAGGTAGGCGCCTACCCATCCCATCCCGAGGGAGAGGCGGCTGAGCGGTGCCGGGCGGAGGATGCGGTCCCAGAGCCGGGGGCTGAGCTGCTCTTCGAGCTCGGGCGGGGAGATGGTGAGGCCGGCCGGGTCGCTCATGACGGCTCGGTGAGCAGCTCGTGAAAGACGGTCTCCCCCGTCGCCAACATGCGGCGGAGATAGGGGCGGCACAGCCCACACTGCACCCCGCAGCCGGTGTTCCGTTCCAGCTCCGCCTGGGTCCAACCGTCGGCCCGGGCCTCGGCGAGGAGGCGGCCGAACGGCATGCGCCGGCAGACGCACCGGTCAACCCTGATACCGGGGGGCATGCCGCCAATCTAGCCGCGCCGCCCCCGAGCACGGCCATCCTCGTGTCTGGGCCCCAGCGCGAGCTGGGCGGGTTGCGCGGGGCGGGGCGAGGGGTCATGTTATGGAGGCGTTCATAGTTGCACATGAGAATCATTTTCAACAATGAGACCACGGTGTACCAAGCCACCCCCCTCTGGCTCTTCCTGCTCGCCACAGCCGCGCAAACCGCCGCCGCCCAGGCACGGGCCTTCGCGCACGGCAGGGTCGTGGACGCCGCGACGGGCCAGCCGATTGCGGCCGCCCAGGTCCGCGTTCGGCCCGACTACAGTGTCCTGACCGACATCGACGGCTCTTTTCACCTGCCCGGCCTGCTGCCCGGGTTGCATCGGGTACGGGTGCTGCGGGTCGGGTATGCCGCCCTGGACACGGCGCTCACGATTCCGGGTGACTCGGTGCTCTTTCTGGCGCTCTCGCCACGGGCCGAGGAGCTGGGGGGAATCACGGTCATCGGTCGCGGCGAGGGAGCCGCCAGCCGCTACGCCGGCGCCTCCAGCGTCGTGCAGGAGACCCGGCTGCGAAGCACCCTGCCGCTCAGCGGCAGCGAGGTGCTGCGCAGCGTACCGGGGGTTCACGTCCAGGAGGAGGAGGGCCTGGGTCTGCGGGCGAACATCGGGATCCGGGGGCTCGACCCGGATCGCAGCCGGACCGTGCTGGTCTTGGAGGACGGTCTGCCCGTCGCCCTGGGGCCGTATGGCGAGCCCGAGCTGTACTACACGCCGCCGATCGACCGGATGAGCCGTGTGGAAGTGCTCAAGGGAAGCGGCTCCATCCTGTTCGGGCCCCAGACCATCGGCGGGGTGATCAACTACGTCACCCCCGAGCCGCCGGTGCTGCCCTCCGGCCGTGCCACCCTGCTGGCGGGCAGCGGCCGGTACCGAATGGGGCGCGTCAGCTACGGCGGGACCTGGGGCGGGGCGGGCATGATGAGCAGCGGGTTCTACCGTCGCGCGGACGACATCCGCGGCCTGCTGCTGCGGCAAACCGACGTCACCACCCGGCTCACTTTCCGTCCGGGCCCTCGCGACGCGGTTGGCGTCAAGCTGAGTATCTATGACGAACGCAGCAGCTCGACCTACGTCGGCCTCACCGATTCGATCTTCCGTGCCGACCCGGACTACGTCCCGGCGCCGGATGACCGGCTCCGGCTGCGGCGCTACGCCGCGGCCGCGACCCACGAGCGCGACCTGGGCGCCGCCGGGACCCTGCGGACGGCGGTCTATGTCTACCAGACCACGCGCGACTGGCAGCGGCAGGACTACAGCTACACGCCAAGCGGCGCCGGATACATGTTCCTGCCCAGCACCGGAAACCGGAACCGCAGCTTCGAGGTGGCGGGCATCGAACCGCGCTACCGGGGCCGGCTCGGCGCGGCGGAGCTGGAGGCCGGCGTGCGCGCCCACTACGAGCGCGCCCGCGACCAGCACATCAACGGCTCGACCGCGACGAGCTTCAGCGGCGAGATCCGGGACGACGAGATCCGCGATGGCGTGGCGTTCGCGGCGTTCGCCCAGACCCGCCTGTTTCTCAACGACCGGCTCCGGCTCTCGCCCGGTCTCCGGCTCGAATACTTCCAGTATGACCGCCGTATCCTCCGCACCCGGGTCCGGCGGGAGATCAGCGATCCGGACGGCGGCGTGTCCACGACCCGCCGGCCCGAGGACGTCGACCTTCGCAGCGGCGACGACGTCGTCCAGCTGATCCCGGGCCTGGGGCTTTCCTGGTTCGGGGGGCCGTCCTGGGAGCTGTTCGCCGGGGCGCATCGCGGCTTTTCTCCCCCGCGGATCAAGGACGCGCTGCTCTACGACGACGAGACCCTGCCGCCGGGCCGGCAGCCGGGCGATCCGGTATCGCTCCAGCTGGATGCCGAGCGCAGCTGGAACCTCGAGCTGGGCGCGCGGGTGCGCCCGCGCCCGGGCATCCGCCTCGAAGCCACGGCGTTTCTGCTCGATTTTTCCAACCAGATCGTCGAGCCGTCCGCGTCGGCCGGCAGCGTGGCGCAGGCCGCGCTGGCCAACCAGGGCGAGACGCGGCATCGGGGATTCGAGAGCGTGGTCGCCGTGGATTGGGGAGTGCTGCTGGGCCGATCGGTTCGACTGGAGACCGGCTTCGGCTGGACCGCGATCGACGCGACCTTTTCCGCCGACCGGTTCCTGGTCCGGGCCCCCGGCGATACCGTCAACATCCGGGGCAACCGGCTGCCCTACGCGCCTCGGCACCTGCTCAGCGGGAGTGTCGAGCTGGGCGCCGAGGGCCGCTTTGCCCTGCGGCTCGACGCCCTGCGGGTGGCCGCGCAGTTCGCGGACAACTTGGAAACCGCGGCACCCGGCGCCAACGGGCGCACCGGGCTGATCCCGGCGCATTTCGTGGCCGGCCTGAGCGGCTGGTGGCGGGTGCCGGGCACCGGTCTGCGTGCCGTGGGGACGCTCAAGAACCTGTTCGACCGAACCTACATCGCCTCGCGCCGGCCCGAAGGCATCAAGCCCGGGCTGCCGCGTCTGTTGCAGCTCGGGCTCGAGGCGGGATTCTAGACCGGCTACTTGAGCATCAGCAATTCGCGGTAGGTCGGCATGGGCCAGAGCGACGCCTCGACGTGGGTCTCCAGCTCGTCCGCCAGCACGCGCAACTCGGCCATCGCGGGACGCACCTTGTCGCGGATGTGCCGGGCATGCTTCAGCGGGTTGGCGTCCTCGTGCGCGGCCGCCTTGTCCAGCGCCGGCACCGCCCGGCGCAGGCGTCCCACCAGGCCGGCGAAGTCGCTCAGCCCGTTCCGCAGGTCGGCGGCCTTGAGCCCCGCGGCTTCGGTTGCCGCCACCGTGCCCGCCATCAGGGTCTGGTGCCGGAGCGCCGCGGGGAGAATCATGGTCCGCGCCATGGCCACCATGGTCTCGGCTTCGATGGTGAGCTGCTTGATGAATTTCTCGACTGCGATGTGGTTCCGCGAATCCAGTTCCACCCTGCTCAGCACGCCGTACTTGCGGAACAGATCCACGTTCTTCTTCTGCGAGAGCACCGGGAAGGCTTCCACCGAATCCTGGAGGATGGGAAGGCCCCGCTTGGCGGCCTCCTTGTGCCAGGCGGGCGCGTAATTGTCGCCGTCGAACAGCACGCGCTTGTGCTGTTTGATGACCTTCTTGAGGGTTCCGATCGCCGCCTGCTGAAGCCGCGACGGAGAGGGATTCTTCCCGGCGGCCTTCTCCAGTTCGGTCGCCATGAAGTCCAGCGACTCCGCCACGATCAGGTTGAGCACCGTGTTGGGCCAGGCGATGCTGGCGGAGGAGCCCACCGCCCGGAACTCGAACTTGTTCCCGGTAAAGGCGAACGGGGACGTGCGGTTGCGGTCGCTCGAGTGCCGGGGCAACTGGGGCAGGGTGCGGGCGCCGAGGTCGATGGTCCCGCCGCGCAGGGTACGCCGCAGCAGCCCTTGCTCCACCTGGCCCAGGATGTCTTCCAGCATGTCGCCCACAAAGACCGAGATGATGGCCGGCGGCGCCTCGTTGGCGCCCAGGCGATGGTCGTTCCCCGCCGAGGCGATCGCCGCCCGGAGCAGATCCGCATGCTGGTCCACCGCACGGATCACGGCGCAGAGAAACACCAGGAACTGGAGGTTGGTGTGGGCCTCGTCCTGCGGATCCAGCAGGTTGACGCCCGTGTCGGTGGACATGGACCAGTTGTTGTGCTTGCCGGAGCCGTTGATTCCCGCGAAGGGCTTCTCGTGCAGGAGGACTTTGAGGCCGTGCCGGGGCGCCCAGCGCCGCAGGGTCTCCATCAGGAGCATCTGGTGATCGGACGCGATATGGCTGGTCTCGAAGGTCGGCGCGATCTCGTACTGACCGGGGGCCACCTCGTTGTGCCGGGTCTTGACCGGGACTCCGAGCCGCCACAGCTCGTACTCCACGTCCGCCATGAAGGCCAGGACCCGCGAGGGGATGGTACCGAAGTAGTGGTCCTCGAGCTGCTGGCCCTTGGGCGGCCGAGCCCCGAACAGAGTGCGCTCGCACACCATGAGGTCGGGCCGCTTGAAGAACAGCTCGCGGTCGATCAGGAAGTACTCCTGCTCCGGTCCCACCGTCGTACTCACCTGGCTCACCCCGGCGTCGGTGCCGAACACCCGGAGCACGCGAAGCGCCTGCTGCGACAGGGCCTCCATGGAACGCAGCAGGGGGATCTTGGTGTCCAGCGCCTCGCCGGTCCAGGAAACGAACGCGGTCGGGATCACCAGGGTGACGTTGCGATCCCCCCGGATCAGAAAGGCGGGACTGGTGGGATCCCAGGCGGTGTAGCCGCGGGCCTCGAAGGTGGCCCGGACCCCGCCGGAGGGGAAGCTCGAGGCATCGGGCTCCCCCTGCACCAGCTCGCTGCCGCCGAAGGTGTAGACCACGCCGCCGGTGCCGTCGGGCGCGATCAGCGAGTCGTGCTTCTCCGCCGTGGCGCCGGTCAAAGGCTGGAACCAGTGGGTGAAATGGCTGGCCCCGTTCTCGACCGCCCAGTCCTTCATGGTGGCCGCGACCACGTCCGCCACGGCGGGATCCAGCGGCTCGCCGTGGTCGATGGTCCGCAACAGGCTGCGATAGACCTCCTTGGGCAGCCGCTGGCGCATGATCCTGCGGGTGAAGACGTCGGCGCCGTAGATCGCGTCCACCGGGCGCGAGGTCATGGCGCCGTTGCGCGGTGTGGTCGAAATGGTTGGAGCAGCGGCCAGGGCGGTCACGGGGAAGGTCCTCGTCGGCTGGAGAGCGGGGGCGCGGCGGCACCGCGACGAACGCGAGCAAGTCTAATCGGCCGGAACGCCGGGCTCCACTCTTACCCCTAGCGCCACTAGGGGTGTAGGTTGGGTGCATGGCCGCGCCCCTGCCGCTGCTCCCGGGCACCCTCGATCTGCTCATCCTGCGCGCCCTGCGCTGGGAACCCACCCACGGGGCTGGGGTCGCCCACTGGATCCGGCTGGTCAGCGACGGCGCGTTCGCGCTCGAGGAGGGGACCTTCTATCCCGCCCTGCACCGGCTGGAACGTCGGGGCCTGATCAGCAGCGAATGGGGCCCCTCGGAAACCGGCCGCCGCGCGCGGCACTACCAGCTCACCGCGCTGGGCCGCCAGCGGCTGCCGCAGCTCGCCGCCGAGTGGGATCGCTACACGGACGCGGTCGGCCGCGCCTTGCGCTACGGCAATCCGCGCGGACTCTGGGCCCGACCGGGCGGGACGGCGCCGTGAAGCTGCCCCAGCTCGGCGAGTCGGGTCGCCGCCCTGGCCTTCCGCTCGAGGCCCGCTCGACCTGAAGGGACCTCCGCACCAGTCCGCAAACCGAGGTGGGGACGGGTCGGAGCAGCAGGGGGCTTTCTAGGCCCGCAGTCCGGGCGGGCGCGGGTGAGCGCCCAGGGGAAGGGTCGCCGTCGCGGTGTCGGCACAATGCTCCGCGAGCCGGTCGATCAACGAGGTCAGGTCGCGGAGCCGTTTCCGGTGCGCGTTTCGGAACACGGCTCGGGCGGTGAAGTACGCGGCGGCGAGATTCGCGATCACCAGGGTCACGGCCGCGACCGGTGAGTTGAGGGCGCCCATCCCGATCCCCATCGCGGCGCCGCTCCCCCCACCGCCCCAGCCGCCGACCAGTCCGCCAAAATAGGCCCCGACCAGGGGGCCCAGTTTCTCCTCGACGTGGATCCGGGTCCGGCCATTGCGCGGGGTGACCGTCACGTGCACATCGCGCGCGGCAGCGCCCGCGGCCACCGTCGTGGTGTGCCAGGCGAGGGAGCGTCCGAGCGTGCCGGCCATGCCGACGTTGTTCGTGGTCCGCCGCATCTCTTCGACCAGCGCGATGAACTCCGCCTCCGGCACCTCGCCCTCGACCTCCCGGTCGAGCAGGATCAGGCTGGGCGTCCCGACCAGGAAATTGGCCTTGGGCGGCTCGGCCTCCGCGCGCTGGGCGATGACGCGGGCGGCTTCCCGGACGTGCGCCGGCGGGATGCCCACTTCGGAGGCCAGCCGCTCGATGCCCCCGATGGTCATGCTCCCGGCGGCGGTCGGCCGTGCCTCCAGCACCGCCGCCCGGTTGACGATCTCGCGCACCCGCTCCGCAGGGTAGCGGGGCCGGCGCCCCAGCGAATCCTCCAGCGCGCCGACCAGCTCGCCCGGGGTGGCGTGGCGCCGGGCCGGCCGCATCGCCATGGCGCGGACCAGGGCGTGCTCCACCCCGCCGGGCAGCGCGTCCAGGCGGGCGCGGTGGGCCGGCCTGGCCTCCTGGAACAACTCCAGGCGAAGCTCCTCCTCCCCCACCCACATCCCCGGCAGCTCGCCGACCAGCATCTCGTAGACCACGGCGGCCAGACTGAACACATCGGTCCGGGCGTCCAGGTTGTCGGCGGCCAGGGCCTGCTCGGGACTCATATACCCCGGAGTCCCGACGGGATACCCGGTGCGGGTCAGTCCCGGACCGGTCGCGAGGCTCAACGCCTTGGCGATCCCGAAATCCGTGACGATCGCGTGGCCCTCCGAGAAGAGAATGTTCTCGGGCTTGATGTCGCGATGCACCAGCCCGAGGCGGTGGGCGTACTCCAGCGCGTCCGCCACCTCGCGGGCGATGTGCACAGCCTCGGCAAGCGGAACGGGGCCGCCGCTGACCAGGCGGGTGCGCAGCGACTCGCCGGCGATATAGGGCATGACGTAGTAGAGAAAGCCCTTCGCCTCTCCCGAATCGATCAGCGTCAGCACGTGGGGATGCTGCAGCCGCGCCGCGATCTCGATCTCGCGGAGAAAGCGATCCGCCCCGATCGACGCCGCGACATCGGGCTTGAGCACCTTCAGAGCCACCATGCGGTTGTGCTTCGGATCCCGGGCCAGGTAGACCGTCGCCATCCCACCGTGACCGACCACCCGGTCCAGGTCGTATCGGCCGGCCAGGGCGGCCTGCAACGCTGCGGGGATTTCGCTCACCTCACCAAGATATTCAAGTGCGGTCGTAGCGGCGGACGGTAAAGGCGTAGGGGTGGCGCTGGTCGGCGGGGTGATGGTCTTCGGTCACCAGGCGCCACTCCGAGGGATCCCAGTCGGGGAAGCAGGTGTCGCCCTCGACATCCGCGTGGACGGTGGTCAGGTACAGCCGCTGCGCCAGGGGCAGGGCCTGGCGATAGATCTCGGCGCCCCCGACGACGAACACCTCCTCTTCGCCGGCGGCCAGCGTCAGCGCCAGGGACAGGCTTCCCGCGGACTCGACACCTTCGGCCTTCCACGCGCCGTTGCGGGTGACCACGATGTTTCGCCGATTCACCAGCGGAGCGCGGATTTCGTCGAAGGTCCTGCGGCCCATGATCACCGTTTGCCCCATGGTCAACCGCTTGAAGTGTCTGATCTCGTCGGGCAGCCGCCAGGGCAGTCCCCCCTCGCGGCCGATCACGCCGTTCTCGGCGACGGCGGCCACCACGCTGACCCGATAGGGCCGGCCCGGACCTGGCTCCCCTGGGTGGGCCACCCTAGACCGCCACCGCAGCCTTGATGTGCGGATGCGGCTCGTATCCCGAGAGCGTGAAGTGCTCGTACTGGAAGTCCAGCAGAGAGCGAACCGCGGGATCGAGGGACATGACCGGCAGCGGCCGCGGCTCCCGTGCCAGCTGGAGCCGGGCCTGATCCAGATGGTTGGTATACAGGTGGGCATCGCCAAGCGTGAGGACCAGATCGCCGGGCGCGAGATCGCTCACCTGCGCGATCATCATGGCGAGCAGCGCATAGGAGGCGATGTTGAAGGGCACGCCGAGGAAGATGTCCGCGCTGCGCTGATACACCTGGCAGGAGAGACGCCCCTCGGCGACGTAGAACTGGAACAGCACGTGGCAGGGGGCGAGCGCCATGCGGGGCAGGTCGGCGACGTTCCAGGCGCTGACCAGCAACCGGCGGGAGTGCGGTGTCTCGCGGATGCTTCGCAGCACCTCGGCGATCTGATCCACATGACCCCCGTCGGGCAGGGGCCAGGAACGCCATTGATAGCCGTAGATCGGTCCCAGCTCACCCAGCTCGTCCGCCCATTCGTCCCAGATCTTCACGCCGGCCGCCTGGAGCGAGCGAACGTTGGTCTCCCCCCGCAGGAACCAGAGCAGCTCGTGGACGATGGAGGGCACATGGAGCCGCTTGGTCGTGAGCAACGGGAAGCCCGCGCCAAGGTCGAATCGCATCTGGTGGCCGAAGACGCTGAGCGTCCCCGTCCCGGTGCGGTCCGCCTTGGAAAGCCCCTCGTTCAGCACGTGTCGCATCAGGTCGAGGTACAATCGCATGGCGTCCTCCGCGTTCTCGGCCCCCCCCACCCGCCTGAAACATGGCGAACCGGGCCGGCGGGAAAAATCCCTGGGGAAAGGGTATACTATCCTTCATGTCCGACCAGCCGCGCGCCCAGCTGATCCACCTCGAAACCGACCGCCGTTTGGGCCACGAGTGGGACGAATGGGACGGGGCGCCCCTTCCCAACGGCGGGGACTTCGATACCCCACCGGCGGCCTTCTTCGCCTGGTCGGCCGCCGCCTTGTCGGTCGCCCTGGGCGTCGCCTGGCTCGTCACCTGGATCTTGTCTCCCCACCTGGCCAGGCTCCATGGCGCGGTGCCTGCCGTGCTGATGCGTCTGCTCGCGGGCCTGGCCATTCTGGCGTGGATCTGGTGGGGCATGGTCCTGGCCAGCTACCTGATGTCGAAGCCGCTGCTGCCGGAGCGCCTGGCCGAGCGGGGGCCCTTCCTGCGCCTGATGCGGCTCACCTCACGGGTCGCGGATCGGTTCGGGCGACGGGACTGGATCGAGAACGCCGCGGTCAAGGTGTTCAACCGGCTGGCGCTCCGGCGCGGTCGCAAGCTGACCGGCGACGAGCTGCTGCTTCTGGTCCCTCGCTGTCTCTCCCGCCAGACGATCGAAGGCGTGCTCGCCGTCGCCGGCAAGTACGCTGTCCCGGTCTTTGTCGCCACCCGGGGTCAGCTCGCGCGCCGGGCGATCAAGGAGCGGCGGCCCAGGGCGGTGGTGGCCGTGGCCTGCGAGCGCGACATGGTGAGCGGCCTGCACGACGTGGCCGGCAAGGTCCCCGTGCTGGGGCTGACGATGCGGCTTCCCTCGGGCCCCTGCAAGGACGCGGTCATCGATCTTGGCCGGCTCGAGGAGTGGGTTCGTTCCTACGTGACCTGAATCAGCGCGGCGGGATGCGCGTCGTGTCCGGGCGCGCGCGCGCCGAGGTATCCGCCACCCCCGAATCCCCCCCGAACCTGGCGATCAGTCGTCTCACCGCCGCAACGGCCAACTGGCGCGCGGAGTGGGTTTCGCCGACCAGCCGCTCGGCCTCCCTCGGGCTCCGGCCCGGATCGACATACTGGCGATAGGCCAGCTCGACGGTCACCATGCTGGTGGTCGGGGGGCCCTGCTTGCCCGGATCCACCCAGGCCCGCAGCCGGGAGACCGACGGATTCAGCGTGACGGTGCTGACGGTGGTGAAGCCCGGGTAGCCGAACCACTCGGACTCGAGATAGCCGTCGAGCAGTTCCACCCGCGCCAGCGGGAAGCTGTCGCCGCGCAGTTCCTCGGCCAGCAGGCGCGTGGCCTCCTGCCTTGGCAGCTGCACTTCCAGGATCGAGGCGTCGGGCAGCGGAAGGAAGCCCGGACGGTTGGTGCTGGCCTGGCAGGCGGCGGCCAGGCACGCGGCGGCCAGGAGCCTCGGGAGGGACCGGCTCACGCGAGCCGCAGCGCTTGCGGAGGATTGGCGCTGTAGTCGTAGAAGCCCCTGCCGGTCTTGCGGCCCAGCAGCCCGGCGGCGACCATCCGCCGCAACAGCGGCGGCGGTGCGTAGCGAGATTCCCGGAATTCCTCGTACATCGCCTCGCCCACTCGCAAGGCGGTATCGACCCCGATCAAGTCGAGCAGTGTCAACGGCCCCATGGGATGGCCGCATCCCAGCTTCATCCCGAGGTCGATGTCGCCGATCGACGCCACCCCGCCCTCCAGCGCGCGGACCGCGTCCATCAGATAGGGCACCAGCAACCGGTTGACGATGAAGCCGGGGGTATCCCGCGCCGCCAGCGGCTCCTTGCCGAGGCGCCGGGCGAACCGGCTCAGGATCTCCAGAGTCTGTTCGGACGTGCCCACGGCGCGAACGATCTCGACCAGCGGCATCAGAGGGACGGGGTTGAAGAAGTGCACCCCCGCGAACCGGTCGGGGCGCCGCGTCACCGCGGCCAGCGCCGCGACGGGCAGGCTGGAGGTGTTGCTGGCGAAGAGCGCGCGCTCCGGTGCGGCGGCATCCAGCGCGCGCCAGAGTTCCTGCTTGAGGCGCAGTTCTTCGGTAATCGCCTCGATGACCAGGTCGGCATCGGCCACGAGCCCAAGCTCGGTGGTCCAGCGGATCCGCGACAACGCCTCATCGGCGGCCGCGCGGGTGGTGGCGTCCTTCTCGACGAGTTTGGCGAGGGAGCGCTCGATGGCCTGCCTGCCCCGTGCCAGCAGGTCCTCGCTCACATCGCGGACGGTGGTCGGGTAGCCCGCCGCCGCCGCGACCTGTGCGATGCCGCCGCCCATCAACCCGGCGCCGACGACTCCGACGCTGGCAATCTCGCTCATGGCGTCCGGCGCTTCTCGCGCGCGCCGCCCGGCGGCGCGGCCAGCGCCCGCCGGACTTCCCCGGCCAGCAACTCGATCAGCCGGGGACCACGTGGCGGAAGCTGATGGCTGGGGCGTTCGCCGGCGCCTTCCGCGTGGTCGAGCGCCCGCTCCAGCCCGAGCTGCACCCGGCCGGCCACGGGCCGGAAGTGGCGGGAGACCGTCCAGGCCAGGCCGAGGCCCACGGGCAACGGCGCCAGGGCCACGAGCGGCAGCGCGCTCAGGGCAAAGAGCACCGCGGAGCCGACCGCTCCGACCCCGGCGAGCGTCGCGGCGCCCCCGACGTACCCTCCCCGGGTCTCCCGCAGGGTCGCCGAGAGCGAGACGTGACAGTACCCCGGCTCCAGCGTCGTCACGGTGGCGTGCACCTGGTCGACCTTGTCCAGCATGAAGCGGGCGCGCGACGAATCGAAGGTGGCCATTCCCCTGCGAAGCGCCGCCTGCATGCCGCCCAGCCGTTCCCAGCTGATGCGGCCGGGCTGGTGCCGCAGCACCACCAGCAGTTCGTTCTTCTCCATCCAGCGGAGCAGCGCCTGTTCCACCGTCGCCGGCTCGCCCCGCGCCACCCGCACCGCGCCGACTTCGGCCGGCCCGAATACCTGGTTCAGAACACCGGCGGGGGTGCGGACCTCGGACCGGGAGCGCTGCTCCAGCATCGCCTGACGCAGGTACACGGCGGGAATGCCCACATCCTTGCCGAGGTCGATGACCTCCTGCTGCGTCAGTCCCTCACCGATCTCGTGCTCGCCGGCCTGGAGTTCCGTGGCGCGCTGGAGAATGCGCTCGAGCTGGGCGCGGTCGATCCGCTCAACCCGCTCCGGCGGAAGCTCGCTCACTTGGCGGGCTCGTCCACCTTGATCCGGGGCAACACGGCCGAGAGATCGGGCGGAGGCAGAGCGCCCCGGGCTTCGCCGGACGTCCCCCTCTCGGCCGGTGTGCCGCGGGGCTCGGCGCCGAGCCCGGGCAGAAATGGCCTGATCATTTCGATGGGAATCGGAAAGATCGTGGTCGAGTTGTTCTCGGCGGCGATTTCCGTCACCGTCTGGAGGTAGCGGAGCTGCAGGGAGATGGGCTCGGTGGCAAGGGTTCGCGCCGCATCGGCCAGGGTCTTCGAGGCCTGCAACTCGCCCTGGGCGGAAATGACTTTCGCCCGTCGTTCCCGCTCGGCCTCGGCCTGGCGGGCCATGGCGCGCTTCATTTCGACCGGCAGATCCACGTCCTTGACCTCGACGGCGCTCACCTCGATTCCCCACGCATCGCTGCGCTGGTCGATGATGCCCTTCAGGATGCCGTTGATCTTCTCGCGGTCGGAGAGCAGCTCGTCGAGCTCCACTTCACCCAGCACGGAGCGCAGCGTCGTCTGGGCCAACTGGCTGGTGGCGTAGAGGTAGTCCTCGATCTCGATCACGGCGCGTGCCGGGTCGTGCACCCGCATGTAGAGCACCGCATTCACCTTGACCGACACGTTGTCCCGGGTGATCACATCCTGGGGTGGGATGTCCATCGCGACGATGCGGAGCGATACGCGGCGCTGGCTGGCAAAACCGAGCGGCAGAAAGACGACCCCGGGCCCCTTGGTGCCCCAGTAGCGGCCCAGGAAGAAGGCAACCGCGCGCTCGTACTGGCGCAGAACGCGCAGGCTGGCGAACGAATAGGCCACCAGGCCGCCGAGAATCACGAGCAGGATCTGCATGAGCCCTCCTCAGGCCGGAAAGGCCTCCACGATGACCGCGGCCCCCTGGCCCCCGCCGATGCAGGCGGCGCCGAGCCCGTAGCGCCCGCCCACGCGCCGCAGCGCGTGCAGCAGATGCAGGGTGATGCGGGTCCCGGTGGCCGCGAGGGGATGCCCGATCGCGACGGCCCCGCCCTCGACGTTGGTCCGCTCCCGGTCCAGGTCCAGCTCGCGCTCCACGGCAAGGTACTGCGCCGCGAAGGCCTCGTTGATCTCGATCCGGTCCATCTGGCCCAGCGACATCCCGGCCCGGTCGAGGGCCTTCCGCGCCGCGGGCGCGGGCCCGATGCCCATGACCGACGGTTCGACGCCGACCACGCTCCACGCCACGAGCCGCCCCAGCGGACGTAGGGCGTGCTCGGAGACCAGGCGTTCGGAGGCCAGCACCACGGCCGCGGCACCGTCGACGATCCCGGAGGCATTCCCGGCGGTGACCAAGCCGTCCTGCTTGAAGTAGGGCGGCAGCCGCGCCAGTCCGTCCAGAGTGGTCTCGGGCCGCATGTGCTCGTCGCGGGCCCAGTCGGCGCTTTCGCGGGTCTTGGGGTCCCGCACCGGCACCGGAATGACCTCGTCCGCGAGGGCGCCGGTGTCCCAGGCGCGCTTGGCACGCTGCTGGCTGCCGGCGGCGACCGCATCGACGTCCCGGCGCACCAGGCCGTACTGACCCGCCAGCTTTTCGGCGGTCTCCGCCATGGAGAGACCGCAGTGCGTGTCGGTCAGGGCCGACCAGAGCATGTCCTCGAGCGGCGGGGGAGGGCCGAGCCGGAGGCCCCAGCGCGCCCCCCGGACCACGTGAGGCGCGCTGCTCATCGATTCGGCGCCGCCGGCGAGCACGGCTTCGCAGGCGCCCAGCTGAATCAAGGAGGCACCCTGGGTGATCGCCTCGAATCCGGAACCGCACAGGCGGTTGACCGTCACGGCGGGGGTGACGACCGGAAGGCCCGCCCGGAGCCCGACGTGACGGGCGAGGTAGGCGGCATCGCCGGCGCTCTGGATCACGTTGCCGAACACCACATGGCCGATCGCGTCGGGCGCGAGGCCGCAGCGCTCGAGCGCGGCCTGTCCGGCGAAGGTGCCCAGTTCGGTCGCGGAACGGTCTCGCAGCGCGCCACCGAAGGCGCCGAAACCGGTGCGAACTCCCGAGAGAAAGAACACGGCGCGGGTTTCGGCGAGCAGCTACCCCGTGGGGGTCGCCGTATCCGTGACTTCCTGCCCGCAACTGATGCAAAAACGCCACCCGGGCTCCAGGTCCGCGCCGCACTGATTGCAGGGAACGGCGGTGACGCTGCGGCCGCAGGAGGGGCAGAAGTTCACCGCGCGTTTCTCCGGCAGGGCGGTGGAGCAGTGCGGACAGACTTCCGGTACCGCGAGCGGGCCTGCGGGCTTCCCGTCCCGCAACGCCTTGGCCAGCCCCGCGGCGGTGTCGCCGCCAAGCACCTTGGCCAGCGCATCCGGATTGACTTCGACGGTGGCGGAGGCCTGGCCGGGAATGCCGCTCAGGTCGGGGGTGAGGCTCGACATCTGTCGCCGGCACCAGTCCGCCACCTCGGGTGGAATGGTCCGGACCAAGTCGCCCTCCTGGCCCACCAGCCGGACCAGAAGCTCCTCGTACTCCTCGCTGCTCTCCAGGCCCAGGGAACGACGGCTGCTGCGGTACGGCAGGATGGTGGTTTTGATCTCCACAACCGGGATGGGCCTGCCCAGCCGCCCAGGATCGCTGGCGGCGAGATTGCGGACGAGCCGATCGAAGAACCGTTCCAGGTCGGTCACGGGTGCCTCACCCTCCCAGTGAAGTTGGCCGTTCAAGCACCGGCGGCCCGCTGGAACCGCCTGCCGCCGAGAATCTCCCGCTCCTGCGCCGCGTACTCCGCGTCTGGATCATAATCGACATAGTGTCCGTCCGCCCGCTGCTCGACGAGCCAGACCGGGAAGCCGGAGTCGACCGCGCCATCGGAGGTTTCCTGCCGGCGCGCCGCGCGCTGGGCGAGGTGGTCGGCGTATTCATTTTTGGCGTGCCTGGCGTGCCCCCGCACCCAGATCCACTGGAAATCGTGGCGCCCCGCCGCCAGGTCCAGCTCCTGCCACAGCTCGAGGTTCTCGATCTCGCCACCCTTCCGGCGCCAGCCCCGGCGCTTCCATCCCGGCGCCCACTCGGTGATGCCCTTCACCAGGTACTGGGAGTCCGAGACCATCAGGCCGGCCAGCCGACGGCCCTTGTTGGAGAGAACGTCGAGCACGGCGATCGCGCCCCTCAGCGCCATGCGGTTGTTGGTCGTGTCCGGGGCGTTGAGGTAGACGTCCCGCCGCTGAAGACCCTGCGCGGTTCGCACTTCGATCAGGGCTCCGGCACCTCCAGGGGTGGCGCCGACTCGGCCGTTGCCGAGGCAGCTCTCGTCAAGGTGAATGATCGCCACTGGTCGGTTCATCGTCTTCACTTCACGACCGCAAACGACTCGATCTCCTCGATCGGGAACTCCAGTTCCTCGCCGGTCATGGGTAGCCGCCCGATGAACACGTCGCCCCGGCCCCAGGTTCGCAGGCGTCGCGCGACCACGACGTACTCGGTCCCCCGCCTGGTCAGGGCGACGCGCCGGTGGGACAGCACCGCGTCCTCCAGCTCCGCCATCCGCGCGGGCGTCCAGCGATGCCGGCGGGACGTCACGCGGTGGCGCCCCGCTCCACCCGCATCCCACCCGCGGAGCGCAGTTGTCCGATGTGGCGCGCCGCCTCCAGGCCCGCGGCATGAAGGGCGTTCAGGAAGCCGCGCAGACGCGCTTGCGGCACGGCGACCAGCAATCCCCCGGAGGTCTGGGCGTCGGTGCAGACCAGGCGGTCCACCTCGCTCAGCTCGGGTGCCCATTCCACCTCGGCGGCCTCGAGGTTCCGCCGGGTGCCCCCGGGGACGGCGCCCAGCGCGGCGACCTCGCGCACGCGGTCGAACACCGGGAGGCTCGTGAACACGAGGTCCGCCCCCACCCCGCTGGCGTGCAGCATGTTGCGGAGGTGGCCGATCAATCCGAAGCCGGTGACGTCGGTCGCCGCGGTCGCCCCATGCTCCAGCGCGAGCCGCGCCGCCACGTCGTTGAGGGTACACATGCTCGCTACGGCCTGCCGAAGGTCCTCCGCGCCCAGTAGATCCTGTTTCAACGCCGTGGTCAGAATCCCGGTGCCGAGCGGCTTGGTGAGCACCAGGCGATCTCCGGCCCTCGCGCCGGCGTTGGTGAGCAACCGGTCGGGGTGGGCTTCCCCGATCACGGCGAAGCCCACCTTGGGTTCGGGGTCGTCGACGGAATGTCCACCGACCATCGGGCAGCCGGCCCGCGCCATCACCGCTCCGGCGCCGGCCAGGACCTCGCCAAGCAGCTCGAGCGGCAGCGTCTCGCGGGGCCAGCCGACCAGGTTGAGGCAGAAGAGCGGCCGGCCGCCCATGGCGTAGACATCGCTCAGCGCGTTGGCCGCGGCAATAGCGCCCCAGACCCCGGGATCGTCCACGATGGGCGTGAAAAAGTCCACCGTGGCGATGAGCGCGCGATCGGGACCCAACCGGAAAACGGCGGCATCGTCCCGGGTCGCGGCGTCCACCAGCACGTCAGCGTGCTGCACCGTGGGGAGGTGGCGCAGGACCTGCGCCAGCTCGGCGCTGCCGAGTTTACATGCTCAACCCGCGCCGTGAGACAGGTGGGTCAGCCGGATCCTTGGGCGCTGGTCGCGGGGAGCGGACATATTACCCTCTCTCGTTTCCCCGGGTGGAGTGAATGGCGAACCTCATGGCGTTCGCCACGGCCTTCGTGCTGGGCTTTACCCACGCGCTGGACGTGGACCACATGGTCGCGGTCACCGCCTTTGTCAGCCGGCGGCCCGCGCTCTCCGCCGCCGCCCGGTTTGGATTCCGCTGGGGGCTGGGGCATTCCCTCGCGGTGCTGGCCGTAGGGGCTGTGCTCCTGCTCACCGGGCTGCGCTGGGGCGCGGGCTACGATCGCCTGGGCGAGGCTCTGGTCGGCGTCATGCTGGTTGCAATCGGTATCTGGTCGTTCCGATCGACCCGCAACTTACATCTCCACCCCCCGGCGGAACATGGGGACCACGCCCATCTGCACACCCATCCCGCGGGCGAAGAACCGCATCGACATGGATCCGGCCACAACCGTCTCGGACGCCACGGACACGGCGTCACCCTGGTCGGTGTCATGCACGGACTGGCCGGGACCAGCGCGGTGCTCGCGCTGGTCCCCGTGACCCTGATGGACCGCACCACGGCCGGCCTCGGGTACCTGATGGCGTTCGGCCTGGGCGTGATCCTGGCGATGACGCTTTTTGCCGCCATCGCCGCGCTGGCCATCCGGAAGACGGGAGCAGGGTCCCTGACGGTCGGCCGAACGATCGCCCGCACGATCGCCCTGGCTGCGGTCGCGGTCGGGATCTGGTGGGTATGGGAGGCGGCGGCCGGGTAGACCGCCGTGAAAGCGAAACGGGGACGCCGCCCCCGGCCGTCCCCGTTTCTTCGTCCTACTTCTTTCTCGCTGCCGTCCCGCCCTTCTTTTTGCCGGCCTTGCTGGCGGGCCGCTTCCTGGGCCGAGCGGCCTTCCTGACTGACTTCTTCCTGGTGGCCTTCTTTTTCGCTGGTGTCCTCTTCACTGCTTTCTTCTTCGCCGCTTTCTTCTTCGCCGCTTTCTTCTTCGCCGCTTTCTTCTTCACGGCTTTCTTCCTCGCCGGCTTCTTGGCGGCCTTTTTCTTCGCAACCTTCTTTTTCGCCGCCTTCCGGGCCGGGGCAGGCTTCGGCGCCGTGGCCGCTGCGGGCTTCGGGGCCGCCGGAGCCGGCCGGGCGGCTGGCGCACGGGCCGGGGCCGGGGGGGCCGCATCAGGTTCGGGGGCGGGCGGCGGCGTCGAGGGCATCGGATCCATCCACCCCGCTCCGGACCATCCCATTTCCATGTTCTGGAACTCGGCCATGCGCCTCTCCTGATGGGGGGTACGGCTTGACCCGCCGCGGGTCGAGGCGTCCGCCTCGCTTCTCGGGCGCCATATATCTTGCTAATCCGCCGAGGTTCTGCAAGGCGGTTTCCCAACCATGCGAGCGGCGTCGATGACGGCAGGCCACCAGACGATGCGCGGGGTCACAATGACCGGGTTCGGCGGCGTTGACCGCGTTGCCATCTCGGCAGTCCCACGGCCTGCCCCACCCGGTCCGCGGGACGTGATGGTCCGCCTCCAGGCCGCAGCCCTGAATCGCGTCGATCTCTTTGTCCTGCGGGGACTTCCGAGGGCCGCCTACGACTTCCCCCACGTCCTGGGGGCGGACGGGGCCGGGGTGGTTGAGGAGGTGGGCCCAGACGTTCAGCGGGTCCGCCCGGGCGACCGCGTGATGATCAACCCGGGAGTCTCCTGCGGCCATTGCGAAGTCTGTCTGGGTGGGGAGCAGCCCCTTTGCCGGGGATTCCGGATCCTCGGCGAACAGCTTGAAGGAACCCTGGCGGAGCTCGTTGTGGTCCCGGAGGCCAACGTCGCGCCGATCGGCGACCGGTTCTCCTGGGCCGAGGCGGCAGCCTTCCCGCTGGCCACGCTGACCGCCTGGAGGATGCTGGTGACCCGGGCCCGCCTGCGCCCCGGCGAGACCGTCCTGATCTGGGGAGTGGGAGGCGGCGTCGCGCTTGCCGCCTTGCAGATCGCCAAACTGGCGGGAGCAAGGCCGATCGTCACCAGCTCATCGGCGGCGAAACTCAAAGTGGCACAAGAACTTGGAGCGGAAGTCACCCTGGACCATTCGGCCACCGATGTGGCCCGGGAGGTGCGTGGCCTCACCGGTGCCGGGGTGGACGTGGTGGTGGACACGGTCGGGCAGGCCACTTGGCGAGCATCGCTCAAGGCCCTCCGCCCGATGGGCCGCCTGGTGACTTGCGGCGCGACGACAGGCCCCGAGGTCGGACTGGACCTCCGCAGGATGTTCTGGTTTCAATGGAGCCTGCTGGGCTCCACGATGGGGAACCAGGGAGAGTTCCAGACCATCGCGCGACTCGCCCGGCAAGGGCAGCTCCGGCCGGTTGTGGATTCCGTCACGCCGTTTCCTCGGGCGGTCGAGGCGTTCACGCGTCTGGCCGAGGGGCGTCAGCTCGGCAAACTCGTCATCGAGGTCGCCGCATGAGCCAACTTGGGGATCGCATGCTTGGGGGAGTCGAACGGCTCGGGGGAATCGTCCCGGCCCTGGTCGCCGCCGGTCTGATTCTGCTGACCGGGTACTTCCTGGCGCGTCAGATCGAGAAGTGGACCGATCAGGTGCTGCGCCGCATGGACTTCAACAAGGTCGCCGCCGCCGGCGGACTGACCGAGGCGGTCGGTCGGACCGGAGTTCGGCTCGACCCCGCGCACGCCATCGGAAAACTGCTCTTCTGGCTCGCCATGCTGGTGGTCATCCTGCTCTCCAGCATGGCGCTGGGCCTGGAAAGCATCAACGAGATGTTCGGCGTGATGCTGAGCTATGTCCCGACCCTGATCGCGGGCGTGATCATCGTCATTCTGGGTCTGATCGTGGGCGAGTTTGTGCGCGCGCTCATCCTGGCATCGGCCGGAGGCGTCGAGGGGGTGCCGACGCTGGCCAAGCTGGCCAAGGCCGCAGTGATCACCGTGGCGGGCTTCATGGCCCTCCAGCAGATCGGGGTTGCGGATGAGATCGTCACCGCCGCGTTCACCCTGATCCTCGGGGCCATCGCCCTGGCGGTGGGACTGTCGTTTGGTCTGGGGAACCGGGAGCTCGCGGGGGAGATCACCCGGCGATGGTATGAGCAGGGTCGCCAGCGGCGGCGCTCCGAAGCGACGCCCTCGGGGGAGGAGTCCTCGCCCGGCGACTGAGGCCCAGAGCATCGTCCTGCATCGCCCAGCGGGGGGCGGCAGCGCGGGGATCGTCCTCATCGTCCGGGGGGCGGGGCGGGGTGGGGAATGGCTGCCTCCATCAGCCGCACTCCTTCGGCGTACTGTTCCGCGATCAGCACGAGTGAATCTCCCACCGCAACCACGTGGCCTTGACGCATCGGCAGCACCGCCACGTAACGCAGCACCCCATCGGGGGTCAGCACGTGGTACCGCCGCAGGGAGTCGGCGATGTGGCGGCTCTTCTCGAGCCAGATCTCTCCGCCGGGCGCGCCAAGGGCCTCGGTGAATGGCGGCTTGAGCGGACTCACCGGCACGCGCCCGGCCGTGGTTCGGAGCTCCTCCGGGAATTGCAGCAGCCAGTGCTCCCGGTCGGTGCTGGTCACCTCGATGATCCGGTCGGGCAACGCGGGACCGCGGCGCCGGGTACCATCGGCCGGCACCAGGTCCACCCGGTTGTGGAAGACCCGCGCCACCCAGACGCTCCCATCAGGCCTGACCCCCCATTCATCCGCTCCGCTGAACACGCGGCGCTCGAACCGCCTTCCGCTCTGGTCCTCGACCTCGGCCACGTCGAGGGGCGCCAGCCGTGCCACCGTGTCGAAGCGGGCGAACCCGGGATCGGCCCGCACAATGGAACCGGAGTCGCGGGCGGTGCTGAAGTCGCGGGACGGCGGGGGGCTGACCTCGTAGTAGTAGCGGCCGGCGGCGTCGACGGCTCTGGGCAGCGCACCCCGTAGCGGAGCGGCCCCGGGGACGGACCGGGCCGCCTTCAGCTCGGGGTCAAAGGCAACGGTCCGGCGCAGCGCCCAGTCTCCCACGAACAGGGTTTCGGCGAAAACAAACACGTCGAAAGGATTGCGAAGCTCCGCCGCGCCGGTGCCACCCAGCACCCGAAGCGCTCCGGCGCCGAAGTCGGCTACGACCGCCTCATCGTATTCCTGGGACACCAGACCCCAGCGTCGCCCTCCGAGCCAGGCGGCCTGGGGCAGGTTCACGTAACGGGTGAGCAGCGTGTCCCTCGGCACGGCAAAGGTCGCCTCGGGATAGTCGCGCTGGTTCAGCCCTCCCGCACAGGAGGCCGCGAGCAGCAGGGCGGTCCCGCATCCCGCATGACGGCCGTTCACGGGGTGCCGTCCTCCTGCTTGCGCTCTTCGCTGCGGGGAACGAGCGCCGCGAGTCCCAGGCGCTCCAGCTCCCGGTTGAGGCGCGGCAGGGCCCCACCCAGCACGCTCTCCAGCCGGCGGGTCTGGATCGCCAGCGAGTCTGAAAGGATCTGGAAAACCTCGCGGGCCTGCCGGGTCGGACGGGCCTCGGCGTTGCCCACCAGCCCCAGCAGCGCCGCGATCTTGTTGTTGAGCCGGATGGGAAAGTTGAGCGGGTCCTGTCCGCTCTCGTTCCGGACCTGATAGATCTCCCGCTCAACCGCGCTCAACTCGTCGACCAACGGGCGGGCCATTCTCTCCAGGGCGCCGCCCCGGTTGCCGGCAAGGCGCTGGCGCTCGGCGAGCTGGGCCTTCAGGCTGCGAATGCGCTGGACCGCGTCGTTCGCCTCGGTCACCTTGTCGCGGATCGCGATCATGAAGCGGAACTGCTCGTCGAGATCGGCCTGGGTCGCATCGGAACGCGGGTCCTTGAGCACGCGGAATTCCTGCGTTTCCGTCCGGGTCCCGGCGGTCAGGCGGACGCGATAGATGCCCGGCGGCGCGAAAGGCCCGGCGGTACCGGCCGCCCACATGATCAGATTCTCGAAGCGACTGGCGTCTGGGTACCGGAGGTTCCAGGTGAACCGATTGAGGCCCCCGGTGGTGCCGACGCGCGGCGCCCGGCCAAAACCGGAGAACGCCTGCGGCGTGCCTCCGCCGGCGCCCGCTGAGGGGACGCGCCCGGCGGCGAGGCTTCGCGGCAACACGCCGAGGTCTCGCAGGCTGTCCGCCCGGGCCTGCGCGGCCCGCGGATCCTCCAGGGGCGCCGCCGGGGGGGTCGCCGCCGCGCTCGAATAGCTCTGGATGACGACCCCCTGGGCGTCCAGGAATTCGAGCGTCACCGCCTGCCCCGCCTGGCCAAGCCAATACGTGACGGTCGCGCCGCCGGCCCGATACGCCGGGGAGGGCACGAAGAGATGCGCGGCTTTCGCGACCACCTCCGGCCGGAGCTGCCGCAGCGCCGAGACATCGTCGAGGATGTAGAAGGAACGCCCGTGGGTGCCCAGCACCACGTCGTCGTCCTTGACCACCAGATCGTGCACGGGCACCGGAGGCAGGTTGAGCTGGAGTGACTGCCAGCGGGCCCCGTCGTCAAAGGACACCCACACTCCGCGCTCGGTGCCGGAGTAGAGCAGTCCTGCGCGGGCCGGGTCCTCGCGGATCACGCGCGTAAAATCGCCGCGCCGGATGCCGCCGTCGATCCGGGTCCAGGTCCGCCCGTAATCGGTGGTCTTGTAGAGATACGGCGAAAAATCGTTGAGCTGGTACCGGTTCCCCGCCACGTAGGCGGACCCGCGCCGGTGCGGCGAGGCGTCGACGATCGAGATCCGGGTCCATTCCGGCAGCTCCGGTGGCGTCACGTTGCTCCAGGTCGCGCCGCCATCGCGCGTCACATGGATCAGCCCGTCGTCCGAGCCGGCCCAGAGGACCCCCGCCTCGAGTGGCGACTCGGCCACTGCGAAGATCGTGGCGTAGTACTCGACGCTGGTCTGGTCCTTGGTGATCGGGCCGCCCGAGGGGCCCAGCGTGGCAGGAACGGCTCGGGTCAGATCCGGACTGATCTTCTCCCAGGAGTACCCTTCGTCCGTGGTCTTGAAGAGCACATTGGCGGCCGCATACACAATGCCCGGGTCGTGGGGCGAAATGACGATCGGGAACGTCCATTGGAAGCGGTACTCGATATCCTCCGCCGAATGACCCATCGGATTCATGGGCCAGGGGTTGATCGCGCGCGTGAGGCCCGTCTTCAGGTCCCGCCGGGTGAGCAGGCCGCCGTAGCTTCCGGCATAGGCGATATCGGGATTGTCGGGCCGCACGGCGATATACCCCGACTCTCCGCCGCCGACGTCGTACCAGGCGTCGATGTTGCTGCCGCCCGTCGGTCCGCTCGCGCCGCAGATGGTGCTGTTGTCCTGCTGCGCGCCGCAGAGGTGGTAGGGGAAATGACTCGTCGTGGTGACATGGTAGAACTGCGCGGTAAGGTAGTCCTGCGCGGTCCAGCTTCGGCCCCCGTCGAGCGACACGTTGGCCCCGCCGTCGTTGGCCTCGATCATCCGCTGGTTGTTCTCCGGCGCGATCCAGAGGTCGTGGCTGTCGCCGTGTGGGGTACGAATAGCGCTCCAGGTCACGCCGCCATCGGTGGAGCGCTGAAACCGCACGTTGCTGGCGTAGACGGTGTTGGCGTCCTGCGGATCGGCATAAATCCTGGTGTAATACCAGGCCCGCTGCCGGAGACTCCGGTCGCTGTTGACCCTGGTCCAGGTGGCCCCGCCGTCCTCGCTGCGGAATACGCCGCCGGCATCGGCCTCGAGCATGGCATAGACCCGCCCGCGCATCGCGGGGGAGGCGCTGATGCCGACGTTGCCGATGACGCCTCCGGGCAATCCCGGGTTCCGGGTGATCTCGGTCCACGATTCCCCGCCGTCGGTCGACTTGAACAACCCGCTCCCCGCACCGCCGCTGACCAGCAGCCATGGCGTGCGACCCGCCTGCCAGAGGCCGGCGTAGAGCGTGTTGGGGTCGTTGGCGTCCATCGACAGGTCGATCGCGCCGGTCGAATCGTTGCGGAAAAGCACCTTGCGCCAGGTCTGGCCGCCATCGCTCGACTTGAAGATCCCCCGCTCGGGATTGGGGCCGAAGACCTGGCCCAGAGCCGCCACATACACCAGGTCGGGGTTGCTCGGATGGACCCGGATCTTCGCGATGTGCCGGGTCTCGACCAGGCCCACGTAGCGCCAGGTGCGGCCACCGTCGGTGGTCTTGTACAGCCCGTCCCCATGCGACACGTTGCCGCGGATTGGGAACTCGCCGCCTCCCACATACACCACGTCGGGATTGGAGGGCGCCACCGCGATCGCCCCGATCGTTCCGCCGAAGTATCCGTCCGAGACCGGCGTCCAGGTGTCGCCACCGTCGGTGGTCTTGAACACGCCGCCACCCGTTGTTCCCATCCAGTATTCGCCGGGTCGCGCCTCCGACCCGGCCGCGGCAACCGAGCGCCCGCCCCGGAGCGGACCAAGGTTGCGCCAGCGCAAGGAGGAGTAGACCAGCGTGTCGATCGTCCCGCCGCCCTGGGTGGTGGCCACGATCGGCAAGGGGAAGGCCGCGGCGAGGGCCAGTAGTCCCGAAAGGACGAGCGGTCGGCGCACGGCGTGACTCCCTGGACGGACGTCGAATGAAGGGGCGCCGAACCGGTGTACGAGCGGTCCGGCCGTAGCCTCGGGAGTCTATGCCCTGGGACGCACCGGAAACAAGAGGCGGGAACCCAGGTCCACCTGCCGGCGTAGACGCCTCGCGGCGGGCTGTTGCAGGCCTGTGACGTCCCCTTCGCCCGCTGGAGGCAACGGTTGACGAGGCTTCGGCATCCAACAGTACGAGAGAGGCGGGTCGGCTGCCTCGAGCGAACCTGCGGTCTGGGACGGACGAAATGGTGATGCTCTGCAAAGCGGCAATCGGACGGGTCTACGAGTTGCAAGACGAGCGCGGCCACGCGTTGGGCCGTATCGTCGAGCCGCGCGGAACGCTGGCATTTGGACCCCGCGCCGGCACAGTCCTGCTCCGACGTGAACAGCCGCGGCTCCGGCCCGTCTTTCTTCACCTCCCCGCCAACCGGCCCAGGGGACGATAGCCGGGCACCCTCCGCGATCCTCCGCCCCTGAGCCTGAATAGATTGCCTCCGTCGCGATGAACGTTCGCGGCGGGGGCAGGTGCGCTGCCCCCAAGGCCGGGCGCCAAGGCCCCGGCGACCCACAGATCGGCGGATCAGGAGAGCGAGCATGGAGCAGCGCGGCAGCCTGGAAGCCGGCGGCGACCGCCCCGGTCGCCGGATGCGTAGCGGCATCCTGTTGCACATCGTTTTGGGGCTCGCCTTCTCGGTATCCCCGGCCCGGGCGCTGGAGGACCCGGAGGCCCTGGCCCGGGCTGCCGAGGCCCTCCTGGCCGAAAAGCGTCCCTGGCGGGCGACCGAGTTGCTCGACTCCGCGTTGCGGGTTCCGTCCGCAGCCCCACGCCGACTGGTGCTGCTTGGCGCGCGCGCGGCGGCGGGCTGGGGTGGATGGAGCCGGGTGCAACAGCTTCTGGCGGCGGCGCCCTGGCTGGATCAAGGCGACGGAGAAGCCTACCAGCTGCTGGCCCGAGCCGCCCTCTCGCGAGGCCAGCACCCGGCCGCAGCCGCGTGGGCCCGTCGCTCGGTGGCGATGGCCTCGGCGGACGCGCGAGGCGAACGTCTTCTGCTCCTGGCCCGGGCGCTGGATCGCCTGGAGCGTCGGGACAGTGCCGCGCTGCTTTATCTGGAGGCCGCAGCCTCCCTCCCCTCCGTCCGCGACTGGCTGATGCTGCGAGCCGCCGGCGTCACGGACGATCTTGCCGCCCGCCGGGCCCTGCTGGCCCGGGTGGAGCACCCGCCGGCGGTAGCCCGGGTGCCCTGGACCAACGCGCTGGGGAGTGAGCGCGCGCGACAATTCGCCGAGGCGGCGCGGATCTACGACTCCGTCGGCGCACGGATCACGGCGCTGCGCGCGCGCCTGGAGTCGCCCGACTCGGCGCGTCGCGCCGAGTGGCGGCGGCGCCTGCTCGACCTGTTCTCCGGTCCTCTCGGGCCCGGCGATACGAGGGTCGCCATCAGCGTCCTCGACCGGCACTTCAAGGACCTCGGCGCGGCTGAACAGCTCGCGGTCGCGCGGAAGGCGGCCGCCGCCGGACTGCCGGGCAGGGCCGTGACGGGCTTCGCCGGGGCGGACCGTGCCGGGCTGCTCACGGGGGAGGACCGCTATGCCTACGCCTCCGCGCTGGCCGGCGCGGGCCAGCATGACGCCGCGATCGGCCAGTTCGCGCGGGTCCGCGACTCGGCGTGGAGACCGCGCGCACAGTATCAGCGGGCCCGAACCATGATGCTCGCGGGGCAGGTGCCCGGCGCCCTGGGGGCCCTCAAGGCCGTCGCCGAGCTGTTTTCCGGCGACACCGTCGCGGCCGCGACCGCGCTTTACCTCGCCGGCGACCTGCGAACCGACCGTGGCGAGGATTCGGCCGCCCGCGCCGCCTTCCTGACGCTCGGGCGTCGCTATCCCGGCAGCGGATTCGCCCCGCAGGCTCGGCTGCGGGCGGCCCTGTCGGCATTCCGGGAGGGGAGGCTGGGTACGGCGGCGGCCGAGCTCGATGCCCTGGGCGCCGACCCGTTGGGGCGACGCGAGCGGATGGCGGCCGCGTACTGGGCCGGACGCGCACACGCGGCGTTGGGGGACTCCGCCGCGGCCCGGGGCCGCTGGGAACACGTCGCCGCCGGTTCGGACGATTACTACGCCATCCTGGCCTCGCGCCGGCTGGATCGCGTTTTCTGGCGGGCTCCCGCCGCCGTCGGCCGGAGCCCCGTGCCCGCCGCGCTCCGGGGGGCTGTCGCCCGGAGTGAGCTGCTGGAACGGCTCGGGCTCGAGGTGGAAGCGGGATACGAGTGGAGCGCCCTGCTCGAAACCGCGGCCGGAATCGACGCCGGGTATGCCGTGGCCGCGCTGCTCGATTCCCTGGGGCACAGCGGCCGGGCCTACCGCCTCGCCCTCCGACTCCAGGCCGGCCGGCCGCTCGAGGACGGCCGGGCCGCCCGTTTGCTGTTCCCCCTGCCCCGCCTGGACGCCCTTCAAGGGGAGGCCGCGGTGCACGACCTCGACCCCATGCTGGTCGCGGCCCTGATCCGGCAGGAATCCGCGTTTGACCCCAGGGCCCGCTCAGGCGCCGATGCACGCGGCCTGATGCAGATGCTCCCGTCCGTGGGTGCGTCCCAGGCCCGCGCCGTCGGGCTCCGGGAATGGGACCCGGTCCTGCTTTATGAACCCGACGTGAACCTGCGTCTGGGGACCCGCCACCTCGCATCCGTGGCGCGACAGTATGGGCCGCTGGAACACGTGCTCGCCGCGTACAACGCCGGGGGCTCCCGGGTGGAGCGCTGGTTGCGCACAGGCGGGGTCGCGGAGGATCCCGAGTTGTTCGTGGAGCGGATCCCCTATGTCGAAACCCGCGATTACGTACGCCGGGTGCTCGTCAATCTCGCGCGGTATGAAGCCCTCTACAGGGTGAGCCGCGGACCGGGGACCGAAAACGCCCCGGGGCTGGTCCGCTGAGCCTCTGGCGTCTCCACTTCGGCAGGCTCATCTTCCGGCGGCCTTTTGCTGCCGAAAGGGGTGCCGCCGCTGCCTGAGCTGTCGTCGTCCGAACTCCAGACCCGCCTGGCCGACGCGCTGGGTGACCAGTACATCCTTCGCGGCGAGATCGGCCGCGGCGGGATGAGTCGCGTGTTCGAGGCCGAGGAGCGCGCGCTGGGGCGGCGCGTGGTGGTCAAGCTGCTGCGACCCGAGCTCACCATGACGGTCAATGCCGACCGTTTCCGCCGCGAAACCAAGATCGCCGCCCAACTCCGCCACCCGAACATCGTGCCGCTCTTCTCCGCGGGCGAGGCGGAGGGCATGCTCTACTACACGATGCCCTTCATCCAGGGCGAGTCGTTGCGGCAGCGACTGGACCGGATGGGCCGCCTGCCGCTTCGTGAGGGGCTGCGCTTCATGGCCGAGGTCGCCGATGCGCTGGACCTGGCCCACCGCAACGGCGTCGTGCACCGGGATATCAAGCCCGAGAACATCATGATCGAGGCGGGCCACGCGGTCGTCATGGATTTCGGGATTGCGCTGGCCCTGGAACAGGCCACCGAGGGGACCGGCATGACCGCCACCGGCCTGGTGGTGGGGACTCCGGCCTATATGAGTCCGGAACAGGCCTCCGGCGACCAGCTTGACGCCCGCAGCGACATCTTCTCGCTCGGCTGCGTGGCCTACGAGGCGCTGGCGGGCAAGGCGCCGTTCTCGGGGTCCACCTCGCAGGCCATCATCGCCCGGTTGTTCACCCACCAGCCCGTCTCGCTGACCGAGGCGCGCGAGGATGTGCCGGAGGAGGCGGCCGTGGCGGTGGCGCGCGCGCTGGTCAAGGACCCGGCCCACCGGCTGGGGACGGCGGCGGAGCTGCGCGACGCCTTCAGCGCCGCGCTGGAAAAACCCACCGCCATCCTCCCCCGGGGCACACCGACACCGACCCCACCCAACTGGCATCCTTCACCAACCACCGGGACCCGGGCAACCCAGACCATTCAGTCGGTCGCGGTGCTTCCCTTCGAGAACACCAGCCGGGACCCGGAAAACGAATACCTGAGCGAGGGGATCACCGAGAGCATCATCAACAAGATGGCCCTGGTGCCCGGTCTGCGAGTCGTGCCCCGTTCGACCGTGTTTCGCTACCGCGACCGGGTCGACGATCCGCAGGGTGTCGGCGAAGAGCTGAAGGTCCACGCGGTCGTCACCGGCCGGGTGCAGCAGCGTGGATCAACCCTGGTGGTGAGAACGGAGCTGATCGACATCGCCCAGGAAGCGCAGCTCTGGGGCCAGCAGTACGTCCGGCCGGCCGAGGACGTCTTCGCGGTACAGGAGGAAATGGCCACCGAAATCACCCGCTCGCTCAGGATCCGGGTGAGCGGGGACGATCTGGAGCGCATGCTCAACCGCCCGACCAACAACGCCGAGGCGTATCGCGCCTATCTCCGGGGACGCTACCACTGGAACAAGCGCACCCCCGCGGGGGTCCGGACGGCCACGGAGTTCTTTCAGCAGGCGATCGATCTCGACCCGGACTACGGCCCGGCCTACTCGGGACTGGCGGACTGCTACACGGCGACCGGGTATTACAACGTCCGTCCTCCGCGGGAGGCCTATCCGCGCGCCCGCGCCGCCGCGCGGCGGGCGATCGAAATCGGGGAGACGGTGGCCGAGGCGCATGCCTCCCTGGGGTTCATCGGCCTGTTCTTCGACCGGGACTGGCCGCGCGCCCGAGCCGAGCTCGAGCGCGCGATCGCCCTGAACCCGGCCTACGCCACCGCCCATCAATGGTACGCCTGGTACCTGTTGCTGACGGAGCAGTTCGAGGCCGCCCTGGTATCGATGCGGCAGGCGCACGACCTGGACCCCCTGTCGCTGGTGATCAATGACCATCTGGCCTATGCCCTCGAACTGGCCGGGCGCACGCAGGAGGCGGTGGACCAGGCGGTCCGCACCACCGAGCTCGATCCAACCTACCCGCTCGCCTACTGGCGCCTTGGCGGCGCCCACATGGCGGCCGGCCGGCTCGACCAGGCCATCCTGGCCTATCGCAGGGCCGTCGACCTGACCGAAGGACGGCTCTGCGGCGGCTATCTCGGGCTGGCGCTGGCCGTGACCGGTCAGCTGGCCGAGGCAAGGAAGATGCTTGGCCATCTCGAGGCCCTGCGGGGGGATTCCTACGTGTCGCCCCTTGACCTTGCGCTGATCCACGCCGGACTGGGCGAGCGCGACGCGGCCTTTGCGGCCCTCGACCAGGCCTTCGAAGACCGGGTGAGCGACATGTCCCGCATCCGGCTGCTGCCCTGGCCGGACCACGTTCGGGAGGATCCGCGCTTCGAGGCCCTGGTGCGGCGGTTGGGAGTCGGGGGCTAGGGTTGGGATCGGCGCAGGGCCAGCCCCCGGCGGACCCGCGATCCTGAGAGTATTCCCGGCAGCTCATGGCCAATGTCGGCCAGCGCGTGCAGCGTGCCGCATCCCAGCAGCGCATCGAGGTGGGGCAGCGCGGCCCGCATGCCGCGGGTCGCCGGCTCAAAGCCGGCCTGACTCGCCAGGGGGTTGAGCCAGATCAGGCGGCGGCAGGAACGACGGAGCGTCGCCAGCTCCCGCGACAGCATCGCGGGGTCGTCCCGCTCGAGTCCGTCCGAAACCAGCAGGACCACCGCGCCGCTCCGCACGGCCCGGCGCACCCAGAGACGATTGAGCTCCCGCAGACTGGCGCCGATCCGCGTCCCGCCGCTCCAGTCCCGAACCTTGTCGCCGATTCGGCGAAGCGCCTGATCCACGTTGCGGTCCCGAAGCTCGCGGGTAATCCGGGTGAGCCGGGTCCCGAACACGAACGCTTCGAGCGGCGCGCCGGTCCGTCCCAGGGCGTGGGCAAACCGGAGCAGCAGCCGGCTGTAGGTCTCCATGGAGCCGCTGACATCGGCCACCACCACCAGGGGCCGGGGACGCAGTCGGCGCCGGGTCCAGCGCCAGTCGAGCACCTCCCCACCGGTGGGAAGCGAGCGCCGGAGCATGCTTCGGGGCGCCAGGCGGCACCCGCGACGGTGGACGGTCGGCCGGCGCGAGGGCCGCTGGGGCAGGGCGGCCGCCATCGTCGAGATGAACGCGGCCGCCTCGCCGAGTTCGGCTGGCGTCATGGCGGCGAAGTCGAGCCGTCCCAGGCGCTCCAGCAGGCTGGCGGCCCGCCGGGTGGGCGCCGTGGACGGCTCCGCTCCGACCTGCGTCGCGGAACGTCCGCGCGGGGGTTCCACACCGGACGGTAGCTCCGTGCTTCGGAGCCGCGGCAGCCGATCGGAGGCGCCGCCGACGGCCGCGCTGCGCCGCCAGAAGAGATCGAAGGCCGCGTCGTAGAGCGGGATCTCCGCCCGGCGGCGTACGAAGATGGCGCGCCCGGCCGCTTTGAGGTCGTCGCGCGCGGCCAGACCCAGCAGCGTCATGCTGCGCGCGAATTCCCGGGTATGTTCCGTGCCGACGCCGAGGCCGGCCAGGCGAAGCACCCTGCCGAAGCGAACCACGTTCTCCGCCAGCGCGTCGCTCATGCCGCGTCTCCGGCACGCACTTCGTCGAGCAACCTGGCGGCCGCCGGGCCACGCAGCGCGGCGAGGTCCTCGCGGTACTTGAGCAGGGCGCCCAGCGTCCGGTCGATCCGCTCCGCCGAGAGGCGCTCGGCGCTGAGGGCCTGGAGTGCGGCGGCCCAGTCCAGGCTCTCCGCCACGCCCGGCACCTTGGTGAGGTCCGCGCTGCGCAGACGCTGGACAAACCCGACCACCTCGCGCGCGAGCACGGCGGAGATGTCGGGCAGGCGGGCCCGCAGGATGGCAAGCTCGCGGTCAGGATCGGGATAGTCGATCCAGTGATAGAGGCATCGGCGCTTCAGGGCGTCGTGCACCTCGCGGGTCCGGTTGCTGGTCAGGATGACCCGCGGCGGGCGCGGCGCGCGGATGGTGCCGATTTCCGGCACCGTGACGGCAAAATCGCTCAGGATCTCGAGCAGGAACGCCTCGAATTCCTCGTCGGCCCGGTCGATCTCATCGATGAGCAGCACCGGCGGCACCTCGCCGGCGGCCTCGAGGGCCCGCAGCAGTGGGCGCCGCAGCAGATACTCGTCGGTGAAGATCGCGCGCGTGCCGGCGCCCGCCGCCTCGCCCCGCGCCTCCAGCAGCCGGATGGCCAGCATCTGACGCGGGTAATCCCACTCGTAGACGGCGGTGTTGACGTCGAGCCCTTCGTAGCACTGGAGCCGGATCAACTCCGCCCCGAGCACGCGTGCCAGGGTCCGCGCCACCTCGGTCTTGCCGACGCCGGCTTCGCCCTCGAGCAGCAGGGGGCGCTCGAGCGCGAGGGACAGAAAGACGGCCGTCGCCAGATCGCGATCGGCCATGTAGGACTCGGCGGCGAAGGCGGCCTGGAGGCCGTCGATGTCCATTACGGGCCGGGCCGGGCCGCCCGCTGCGCGAAGGTCTTCCAGAAATCCTCGGTCAGCTTTCTCGCGGTCCCCTTGAGCAGTCGGGCGCCGGTGCTCGCGATGGTGCCTCGCACGTCGCTGCCCACGCTCCAGTCCAGCCGTGTCGCCCCCCGGCCTTCCGGCGACAGCCGAACCGTGGATTCCGCGTTGAGGACCGAGCCCGGCGCCGTTCCCTTCACCAGCATGCGGGCGCTCGCGGGCGGCGCGAGGTCCGCCAGCTCCAGATCCATCGCGAAACGGACCTGCACACTGCCCACGCCGAGCATGGCATGGACCCGATAGTGGGTGTCGTCGACCCGCTCGACGCCCCGCACGCCGGGGGCGCAGGAGGCCACGAACCCGGGATCGAGCAGCCGGTCCCAGGCCCGCTGCTGTGGAGCGGCCACGCTGAGCGACCCGGCAAACTCCAGGCGCACGCGGCGCTACTTGGCTCGTGCGAGCGCGCGCTCCAGCGCCCGGCGCCCCGCCACCCGGGCCAGATGCAGCCGGTACTCCGAAGAGGCGTGCATGTCGTCGTTCGCCTCCACGGCATTCACCGCGGCGTCCAGCACCGCGGCGATCTCCTTCGGAGCGGCCCGCGTGCCGATCAGCGAGTTCGCGGACTCGGCAAGGAAGGCGCTCTCGCTCAGTCCCGTGAAGGCCAGAGCCACGTGATGCACGACGCCCTTGGCCCGCGCCACGACCGCCGCGACGCCCACCAACGCGTAGCCCGAGGCGGCCTGTTCGAACATCTCGTAAGCCGACCCGGCGCCCCCGGGGGCCTTGGGCACGACGATCTCCGTCAGCAACTCGTCACGCTTGAGGGCGGTGGTGAACGCGCCCAGGAAGAACTTGCGGGCGGGGATGCTGCGCCGCCCCCGCCGCGATTGGGCCGTCAAGATCGCGTCCAGGGCGAGCAACACCGCCGGTATGTCGGAGGCGGGGTCGGCGTGCGCCAGGGAGCCGCCGATGGTGCCGAGATTGCGCACCTGACGGTCCCCGATGTGCGCGGTGACCTCGGCGATCAGCGGCGCGGCGCGCTTGACCACGGACGAGTCGAGCAGTTCGCGCCAGGTGGAGCCCGCGCCGATTCGGAGGCCCTTCGGGGTCCGCTTGATCCCCTGGAGCTGGGCGAGGCCGCCGATGTCGACCAGGCGCTTCGGGGCCGCCAGCCGGAACCGGAGCAGCGGAATCAGGGTCTGGCCCCCCGCAACCGCCTTGGTGTCCCTGTTGCCCAGCGCCTTGAGGGCCTCGGCGAGCGTCCGCGCCCGGGTGTACTCGAATGCCGCGGGAATCATCGCCCGCCTCCATTCCCCTGCTGGATGGCGGCCCAGACGCGGGCCGGGGTGAGCGGCTTGTCGAGGTGGGTGACGCCAAGCGGGACCAGCGCGTCGACCACGGCGTTCACCACGGTGACCGCCGACGCGATGGTGCCGGTCTCGCCGATCCCTTTTACGCCGAGTGGATTGACCGGCGACGGCGTGACGGTGTGATCCGTTTCGATCCGGGGCATTTGCGACGCGCGCGGCACGGCGTAGTCCATCATCGTGCCGCTGAGCAGCTGGCCGTCCTCGTCGTAGACGGCCAGCTCCTGCAAGGCTTCCCCGATACCCTGGATCACGCCGCCGTGGACCTGACCCTCCACGATCATCGGGTTGATCTGCGGCCCGCAATCGTCCACGGCGACGTAGCGGAGGATCTTGACCTGACCCGTTTCGGGGTCCACCTCCACCGTGGCGATGTGGGTTCCGAACGGATACACGAAGTTGGACGGATCGAAGAAGGCGGACGCCTCGAGGCCCGGCTCCTCCCCGGGCGGCAGGTTCCAGGCGACGTTGGCCATCAACGCCGCCTCACCGAATGTCTTGGACCGGCCCGGCGCGCCTTTGACCTGAAACTTCCCGTCCCTCCACTCGACGTCGTCTTCCGCCGCTTCCAGCAGATGGGCGGCGATGCGGCGGGCCTTCTCGCGCACCTTGCGCGTGGCCAGGACGACCGCCGCCCCGCCCACGGCGGTCGTACGGCTGCCGTAGGTCCCCCAGCCCTGGGGGGTGGACTCCGTGTCCCCGGCCACGATCTCGACATTCTCGATGGGCAGTCCCAGCTCGTCCGCCACGACCTGGGCAAATGTGGTCTCTTCGCCCTGCCCGTGCGGCTTGACCCCGACGTAGACCCGCACCACCCCGGTGGGATAGACACGCACGATGGCGCTGTCGTAGAGCCCCCCACCGAACCCGACCGCGCCCGCCACCTGCGAGGGCCCGATCCCGCAGATCTCGCAATAGGTCGTCACCCCGATGCCGAGATACCGTTTCTTCTTGCGGGCCGCCGCCTGCTCCCTGCGGAAGCGCTCGTACCCGATGCGGTCGAGCGCCTTGTCGAGCGCGCCCTGATAGTTGCCCGAGTCGTAGACCAGGCCGGTGGCGCTGGTGTACGGAAAGCTGCCGGCCGGGATCAGGTTCTTCCGCCGCACAGCCACGGGATCCAGCTTGCAGGCCCGGGCGAAGTGGTCCACCAGGCGCTCGAGCAGGTAGGTGGCCTCGGGCCGACCGGCGCCGCGATAGGCGTCGACCGGCGTCGTCGTGGTGTAGACCCCATAGACCGTGCCGGACACATTGGCGATGGTGTAGGGTCCGGGATAGATCAGTCCATGCAGGATGGTCGGCACACCGGGGGCCGCGGTGGAGGCGTAGGCGCCCAGGCCGGCGTAGACCTCGGTCCGCAGGCCGGTGATCCGGCCGTCCCTGGTGCCGCACAGCTCCACGTATTCCACGTGATCGCGGCCGTGGATGGTCGCCTTGTAGTTCTCCGATCGATCCTCGGTCCACTTGACCGGCCGGCCCAGCTCCATCGAGGCGAATCCCGCCAGCACCTCGTCGGCGTACACCGGGATCTTGCTGCCGAAGCCGCCGCCCACCTCCGGAGCGATGACCCGCACGCGGTGCTCGGGCAGCTTGAGCATCAGGGACACCAGGAACCGGTGGATGTGCGGATTCTGGCTGGTGACCCAGAGGGCAAGCTGGCCGGTGGAGGCGTTGTAGCTCGCGACGGCCGCACGCGGTTCCATCGCCGTCGGCTGAAGCCGTGGCTGGAGAATCCGGAGCTTGACCTTGACCGGAGCCTGCTTGAACGCCTTGGCCGCGTCGCCCCCCCCCACTTTCCAGGTGAAGGCGATGTTCCCGTCCACGTCATCGTGCAGTCGGGGGGCGCCGGGCTTGGTCGCCTCTTCCGGATTCACCACCGCCGGGAGCGGCTCGTAGTCCACCTCGATCAGGTCGATCGCATCGCGTGCCGCGGCGCGCGATTCGGCCACGACCATCGCCACGCCATCGCCCACATACCGGACTTTCCCGTCGGCCAGCAGCGGATGCGGCGGCACCTTGAGGTCGCAGTCGGGAACGTTCCACGCGCAGGGCACCGGGACAACCCGGTCCCGCAGGTCGGCGCCGGTATACACCGCGAGCACCCCAGAGGCTTTTTCGGCGGCCCTGGTGTCGACGCGTGTGACGCGTGCGTGCGCGAAGGGACTTCGCAGAATCGCGAGGTACGTCATTCCGACCAGGGAAACGTCGTCCGTATAGGTCGCTCGCCCCGTGACCAGCCGGGGGTCCTCGCGGCGACGGATGCCGGATCCGAAAAGGGTCGCCATGCGAGCCTCCCTCAGGACCGCTTGGCGCGGGGACGCGCCTCGCGGAGCGTGGCCGCCGCGGCCTGAATGGCCGTGACGATGTTCTGATACCCTGTGCAGCGGCAGAGATTGCCCTCGAGCGAATGCCGGATCTCCGCCTCCGAAGGGTCGGGATTCGACGCAAGCAACTCGGCGGCCATCATGAGAATCCCCGGTGTGCAGAAGCCACACTGAAGGCCGTGCTTTGCCCAGAAGGCCTCCTGCAGAGCATGCAGGCCTCCGTTCGAGCCAAGCCCTTCGATGGTCAGCACCTTGCGATTCTCGGCCTGAACCGCCAGCATGGCGCAGCTTTTGACCGCGCGACCATCGACCAGGATCGTGCAGGCGCCGCACTGGCTGGTGTCACAGCCGACGTGCGTCCCGGTGAGATGCAACTCGTCGCGCAGCAGGTGAACGAGCAGGGTGCGCGGCTCGACCGCGGCGGTGCGCTTCGAGCCGTTGACCGTCAGGGTGACTGCGTGGGGCATGGCTCCGACATCCGAAGGGTGGGACCGTGATAATACACCGGTCTCCGAACGGCGGAAGCGGGCGAGGGCCCCTCCACCCCGACGGGTCCTCCCCTCGGATGACCAGGTCGACCCCGTGGCGCTCGTCGTCCACGACCAGGGCGAATTGGTCCAATTCCCGGGGCGGGCACCCGGGTGCGACGGGTCAGGGCGATCGGGCATCTTTCCTAGCGTCTCCCAGCCGAGGTCTCACAGAACATGAACAGGCGATTGCTGCGGTCCATCCTGGCGCTCGTTCCGCTTGCCGCCCCGCTGGCGTCCCAGCAGCCGACGGCACTGACCCGGCCCACGGCCGGGTTCGACGAGCCGTTCACCATGATCAGCGGGCTGCGTGAATTGAATGATGGCAGGGTGCTGGTGAGCGACAGCCGGGACAAGCTGCTCCTCCTGATCGACCTGGCCAAGGGGACCTCGGCAAAGGTGGGCCGGGAAGGCCAGGGACCGGGGGAGTACAGCCTGCCGAACAGCCTGATCCCCATTCCCGGTGGGGAAACCCTGGTCCAGGACATGCTGAACCAGCGCTTTCTGACCATCGGCGCGGCCGGGGAGGTCGGAAAGCTCATCACGGCTCCGCGGCCCTCGGCCGCGGCGGCGGGGCCCGGTGGCGGGACCATCCGGGGATTCTCCTTCGTCAACCCGCGGGGAGTGGACGCGCAGGGCCGGCTGTATTTCCAGGGCACCGCCTTCCCCCGCGAGGATGGGACCAGCCCGGATTCGGTCCCCCTGCTGCGCTGGGCCCGGAGCAGCGACGCCGTCGACACCGTCGGGTGGGTGAACCTGCCGGAATCGCAACGGCCGCGGGTGAGCAGGTCCGGCGGGGGCGTACAGGTGCGAATCGGCGGCGGAACGGTCTGGACGCCCCAGCTGGCATGGGGAGTCGCGGCCGACGGCCGCATCGCGATCGTCACGCCGGACCCCTATCAGGTCACCTGGCGCTCCGCGCGCGGATTGACCGTGGGCCCGGAGGTCCCGTATACCCCGATCAAGGTGACGGACGCCGAGAAGAAGGCGTACAAGGAAGCGCAGGCCCGGCGCCCGCCCATGATGATCGCCATGACGGCGGGAGGAGGCGGTGGAGGGACGCGGATGATCCAGCCTGGGCCGGGGGACCTGCCCGAGCCCACGTTTCCAGAAACCATGCCACCCTTCACGGGGACCGGCGCGGTACTGCTGACTCCGGAAGGAGAGGTTTGGGTCCAACGGACCCGCAAAGCCGGCGACAAGACGCCGCGTTATGACGTGTTCGACGGATCGGGAAATCTGGTGCGCCAGGTAACGCTGCTGGCCAACAGCCGCGTGGTGGCCTTCGGCAAGCGCACCGTGTACGTGGCCCGGATGGACGAGGACGATCTGGAGTACCTGGAACGGTATGGCCGATAGAGCCCGCGGAGGCTCTATCGGCCTTCGGTCGCCGCCTCCCTGCCGGCGTACTTCTGGAACCAGGCGTCCATGTACAGCACCGTCCGCAGGAAGTTGGACGGCTTCGACATGGTCCCGTGCCACTCCCCCTCGAACCGGAGGACCGCGGAGGGGATGCCGCGCATCCGAAGCGCGGCGAAGTACTCGTCGGTCTGCGAAATCGGTGTGCGCAGGTCCTGCACCCCGGTCATCAGCAGGGTGGGTGTCTGAACCTTGCCCACGTGCATGAGCGTGGACTGCCGGAGCCACGCGCTGGGGTCCTCCCAGAAGGGCTTGGCGAAGAAGTTGTGCGTGAAGAGGGGCACGTCGGTCTGGCCGGCGAAGCTGAGCCAGTTGGTCACCGGACACCGCACCGCCGCGCCCGCGAACCGCGTGGTGTGGCCGATCACCCAGCTCGACAACACCCCACCGCCGCTGCACCCCCCGACGAACAAGCGGCGCTCGTCGACGAATCCGCGCGCCACCACGGTGTCGACCCCCGCCATCAAATCGTTGTAGTCCACGCCGGGGTAGGCCAGGTCGATCGCGTTGCCGAACGCGGTGCCGTAGCCGGTACTGCCGCGTGGATTGGTGTACAGCACCACGTACCCTCGCGACGCCATCAACTGGAAGAACGGATTGAAGCCCACGTTGTACATACCGTGAGGCCCGCCATGGATCTCGAGCAGCAGGGGATACTTCCGGCTCGGGTCGAAGTCGGGCGGCCTCACCAGCCAGCCCTGGACCCGGGTGCCGTCGCCGGAGACATACCAGAGCTCTTCGACCTCGCCCAGCCGGCGCCCTTTTAGCAGATCCTCGTTCACCGCCGTCAACTGCGTGATTTCGCTCGGCCGACGCAGATTCACCCGTACCACGTCGGACGGCTTGTGGTAGCTGCTCCGCGCGGCGACCGCGACGTGGTTGCGGGCGAGGTTGCCCAGCGCAAGCATGTGGGTCCCTGTAGTGACCGGACGCACCCCGCCCCCGCTCGCGGCGTAGAACAGGTTGCTGGTCCCCTGGTCCTGCGCCGTGAAGTAGACTCCCCGCCCGTCGGGCGACCAATGCAGCTCGTCGGGGGTCCGGTCGAAACCCTCTGAAAGCAGCCGGACACCGGTTCCATCCGCGTTCATGAGATACAGGTCATCGGCCCGGTAGGTCTGGCGGACCTTGGGATACCCGGTGTAGGCGATGCTCTTCCCATCCGGCGCAAAGGCGGGCTGTCCCCAGGTGCCCGCTTCCTGGGTGAGCTGGCGGACGAACCCCGAGGCCAGGTCCACGGCATACAGGTGGGAGTCCCGGTAGTTCAGATCGGCATCCTCCCCGCGGTATCCCTCAACCACGATCGTGGCTCCATCCGGACTCCAGCTCCAGGTCACCGGCTGTCGCAGCCCGTCGAAGCGTGCACCCACGTTCCACTCACCGCTGGTGAGTTGTCGCGCCGTGCCGCCATCCGCGGAAACCACGAAGAGGTGGACAAACCCCGATTCCATGAACCCCACCCGGTCCTGCCGGTAGTGCAGCCGCTCGACGTAGCGGGGCGCCGGGGTCCATTTGGCCCCTTCCGGCGCGGCGGGCAGGCTGATCGGCCAGGTGGACTTGCTGGGGACGATCGCGGTGAAGCCGAGGCTCCGACCGTCGGGCGACCAACGCAGGTCGGCCGGCGAGGACTGCTCCCGGGTGATCTGCGTCGGCGGTCCCTCGTGCTCGAGCCAGCGAACGAAGATCTGGGTCCCATCCGGCTCGCCCTCGGCGAGGTAGGCGATCCGGCCGCCGTCGGGGGACCACTGCGGCGCCGACCCCTTGCTGAAGAACCGGTGATTGCCGCCCTCGGCGTCCAGCATCCAGAGCTCGGATTCCCATCGATCCGACAGCTTGTTGATCCAGCGCCTGGTGTAGACGATCTGCCGCCCATCCGGGGAGAGACGGGGGCCCGCAACCGTCTCGTAGTCCAGGTAGCTCGCGGCGGTCAAACGGTCGGACCGCTCCTCCACGGCCTGAGCGGAAGCCGGGAACGGCGCCAGCACGGCCAGGGCCACCGTCAGGCTGAGGGCAGAGACGCGGAATCGCATGGGAAGCCTCGACGCGGTGCGCGTGAAGGTCCGCCGATCAGGGACCCGCGCGCACGGAGAGCGTGTTGGGGTTCCAGGTAGCTTGCCCCGGCCGACCCCCGTTGGCAAGCGGTCCCCCGGCCGGTATCATCCCGGCCGGCTCGCCATCATCCAGGAGGGGAGGAGGGCTTTCCATGACGTCACCGCCTCGCCTGCTCGACCCGGTCAACCTCTTCGACATCGAACGACTCGGCCGTGACGCGCTCGACAGCTCCGCGGCCGACTATATCGCCGGCGGGTCGGAGGATGAGCTCACGCTTCGTGGCAACCGCGAGGCCTGGGAGGCGCTGGCCCTCCGTCCACGCTGCCTCGTGGACGTCAGCGCGCGGGACATGTCCACCACCCTGCTGGGTGCCCCGCTCACCCTCCCGGTCCTGGTCGCCCCGACCGGTTTCCAGATGCTGGCCCATCCCGACGCCGAGCTGGCCACCGCGCGCGCCGCCCACGGGGCCGGGACCATCATGGTGCTCAGCACCTTTTCCACCCGCTCCCTCGAAGAGGTGGCCGCGGCGGCCGGCGGCCGGCGTTGGTTCCAACTGTACGTGCACCGCGATCGGGGATTGACCCGCGCCCTGGTCGAACGTGCCGCGGCCGCGCGCTACGAGGCCCTGGTCCTCACGGTCGATCTTCCCATCATCGGCCGCCGGGAACGCGACCTCCGCAACACCTTTTCGCTCCCGGTCGCCATGCGGGTCGCCAACTTTGCCGAGGCGCAGTCCGCTGCGCTTCATGATGGGCAGGCCGGCTCCGGTCTCGAGCAGTTCCATCGCGGGCTGCGGGATCCCGCGTTCACTTGGAAGGACCTGGACTGGCTTGCATCGCTCACGGACTTGCCGCTCATCCTCAAGGGCGTGCTGCGCGGCGATGACGCCGAGCGCTCGCTCGATCATGGCGTCCGGGGAATCATCGTGTCCAATCACGGCGGACGACAGCTCGACGGTGCCCTGCCCGCCGCGGACGCCCTGCCGGACATCGTGGCGGCCCTGGCCGGCCGGGCCGAGGTCATGGTGGACGGGGGCGTCCGCCGCGGCACCGACGTCATCAAGGCGCTGGCGCTCGGCGCCCGCGCGGTCCTGCTCGGACGGCCTGTGCTCTGGGGGTTGGCCTGGCGCGGCGAGCAAGGCGTGCGGCGGGTGTTCGAGCTGCTGCGGCAGGAGCTGGACACCGCGATGGCGCTTTGCGGCATTCCGGCGCTGACCGAGGTGACCGCGGATCTGGTCGCCTGAGCGGCGGCCCGGATTCAGGTTGAAACGCAGGACGTCCCCTTCTCGTAGGGGCTGCCCGGCCATCGAACCGTACTCTCCGGAGGGCACATGGGTCTCATCATCACCGCAATTATCGGCCTGGTCGTCGGCGCGGCCGCCAAGTTCTTCATGCCCGGCAGGGACCCGGGCGGGATTTTCGTCACCATGCTGCTGGGGATCGCGGGGGCGTTTGTCGGCACCTTTCTGGGCCGTCTGGTCGGCTGGTACCGCCCGGGGCAGGCCGCCGGCTTCATCATGTCGGTGATCGGCGCGATGCTCGTACTCTGGATCTATCGCAAACTGCGCGCTGGCTGAGGTCGGGGGAGCCTCAGCGCGGCACCAGCCAGGTCCCCGCCAGGCGGTCATGCAGGCCGCGGGCGGGGTCCTTGATCGCGATGCCCAGGCCGATCGCGAACAGGATCCCCATCGCCACCCACCACCATGCGTTGAGGTCGATCACATCGAGGGTCTGAAGCAGAAACGGCATCAGGACGGGAGCCCAGGCAATGCCGTTCCGTGCCAGAATCCGCAACCTGCCCGCAGGCGCCCCGTCGCGGGTCACCGGGTGAACCCCGAAGAGCCGCTGCACGAACCCCCGCCTAGCGACAAGACCGGCCCCAAGACTTACGGCCCCGGACACGCTCAGCATCAGCCCGAGCACGATTCCGAGCACGGTCACGGGATTGGGCAGCCTGCCAGGGTCCGGAGCCGTGGCGGGAGGAAGGGTGGCCACCACTCTCTCCGCCTGCTGAATCGATGTGGCGTCCGCGGCTCCCCTTTCGCGGACCAGGGACGCCAGGGCTGACCGCTCGGGGTCCTGAATGAGGGCGATCGCGGCCGCTGAGTTCCACGCGGCCGAGTCCTCTACGATCGCGCCAAACCGCGAGCCGATGTAGATCGCCACCTCCTCCCGCAGGGAACGTCCCGATGGCGGCAGCGCGACCCCGCTGTCCCCCGTGGCGCCCGAGTCGGAAATGACGGGAACCGCGGAGTCCGAATCGAGGGTGAGGTAGTACTCGGTCCACTCCCGGGCCGCGGCAAGCTCCGGGTTGGCCGCCATAAGCCCCCGGACCACGGCCAGGATCACCGTGCCCATGACCGCAAGGACGATCGCCGGACCGCCCACCACCCCGAGCATACCCAACCGGCGCCGCCGCGAAACGGCGGCGGGCTCCAGCAGGATGCTCTCCAGTCGCCCGACGATGGTCTGGAGGTCGGACGCTTCCTCGATTACGCGAAGCGTAGCCGTCGCATGCAGGGGGAGCGGATCGTGACCCGCCGCCGGGTCGTCGCCATCCAGCCCGTAGCGGGCCACGGCGGCGAGCAATCCCGTGGGGCTCAGGTCCGCGGCGCCGGCGCGCGGCCCGGCCGCGGCGCCCGGCGCCGGGAAGCTGAGCAGTACGAGTTGATCGTCGTCGGTCACCCAGAGGCGGTCCAGGCCCAGCGCCGCGGGCAGGGTCCCGTCGGTGGTGGCCCGCGAAAGCTCGCGGGCCAGGTCCAGCAGCCAGAGCCGGACCCGTTTCCAGGTCCGGGGCTGGGCCCCGACGCGCAGGAACGGCGCCCCGGAGGGGGCCTCGAAGCCTTCCCACGGCCCTCGGTCATCGGTCCCTCCCGCAAGCCAGCGCACCCGGCCCGAGCGGTGCAGCGCGCGCAGGGCCTCCGGCGTCGGCGTGTCGGTCGCAGCGAGACGGCGGATCCACGCCTGACGACCCAGCCGCTCGTCATGGGCGAGGAACCAGGTGCCACTGTCATCACCGGGGGCCGCGCCCTGGAGCAGAAACGCCCCGGTGCGCTCCCCTGTGCGCGCCGGCTCGACCTCCCGTCGCTGGGTGATCGCGCGCCGCCCGACGTCGACTCGTCCGGCCAGCACGACCCGGGTACGCGTGGCAAGGTCGTGCATTGCGGCCCACCCGTTGCGGCGCCGGGCGGTGACAAAGAGGGCCAGCCGGAGCAGCCAGAACACCCCGGCTACCGAGGTGGCCTGCTCCGAGGCATCGAGCGGAAGCAACGCGAAGGGCAGCAGCGGAAGGGCGAAGAGAAACGAGCGGGCGAACCCGCGCCCCAGGCCAGCCGCCTCGCCGTCGACACGGCGCACCCTCATCCCGAACGCGAATTTGCCCGGCGTGGTCCCCCAGAGGCCTTCGAGCAACCCGAAGTAGGCCACCCCCAGCACTCCGCCCCAGTAGCGCGCGAAGGGAGAACCAGGCGCCACCAGTTGGTCCAGGCCGGTAGAGAGGGCGGCCGCGCCCCACAGGATCGCTCCCTGAATCACGCCGTCGATCAGCGCGGCCACCGCACGCAGCACCAGCCCGGCGGGAGGTTGCGCCGGGGCGGCGAACCGCGCGAGGGCGGCACGCAGCTCGCCGCATGAGGCGTAGCGGTCCTCGGGCCGCTTCGCCAGACACTTCTCGATGATCCGCGCCAGCCCTGCGGGGACCTCGGGTCGCAAGTCCGCGATGGGCCTGGGCGGCTGACCCAGGACCGTCGCGATGAGCTGGACGGGTGAGGTGGCGCTGTAGGGCAGCGACGCGGTCAGCAACTCGTACAACATGACGCCGACCGCGTAGACGTCGGTCCGTTCGTCGAGCCGGTCCCCGGTGAGCTGTTCCGGGGGGGCATAGGCCGGCGTCGCGACGACCAGCCCGACCTCGGTCAGCCGGGAGTCGGCGCGTTCATCGGTGGGGATGGAGAGGCCATAGTCCCCGACTTTCACCGTCCCGTCGGCGGTGACGAAGCAGTTGGAGGGCTTCAGGTCGCGGTGCAACACCCCGATCGAGTGCGCCGCCTCCAGGCCTTCGAGCGCCTGAAGGGTGGCGTCCACGGCGGCCGGCACCGGCAAGGGGCCTTCGGCCGCGAGCCGGTCCGCCAGGGTTCCCCCTTCGGCCAGCTCCATGCTGATCACGAGACGGCTGTCGATCTCGTCGGTGCCGTAGATGTAGATGCTGTGCGGGTGGCTGAGGGAGGCGGCGAGCCGGCCCTCGCGCAGGAAGCGCTGGCGGTTGACCTCGGACTCAAGCCCCTGCGCCAGGACCTTGAGGGCGACGCGCCGGGCATCGGGCTCGTGCACGGCTTCGTACACCACACCCATACCGCCGGTGCCCAGAACCTTCAGGATGCGGTAGCTGCCCAGGGTGGATCCGGGCGCGAGGGTGGCGTGCTGGGGCGACGCGCTCAGATCCTGCCTCCGCGCTTGAGCCGCTCGTACTGCGTCACGACGGAGTGGGCGGCATCCGCGGCGGGGACGTCGAGCACCAGCACCCCGCGGGAGCGCATTTCGCCCAGGGCTTCCGCGCGGGCCACCAGCAGTTCTTCGGCCGCCGCCCGGCGAAAGGCACCCTCCACATCGGCCGGGCGCTCGGTGGCGAGCCGCTCCAGCGCGGGATCCCGCAGGGTCACGGCGAGCGGCAGGTGCCGCGGCCGCAGGGTGCCGATCTGGGCCACCATCGCCTCGCTCGCGGTCCGGTCGATCAGGTCGGTGAAGACCACGGTGAACGCGCGCTTCCGGCTCCGCGCCGCGAGTTGGGCGAACGCCCCGGGATAGTCGGGCTCGGTCAGCCGCCCCTCGACACCGGCCAGCGCGTCCATCACGGCGCGAAGCCCGCGTCGCCCGCGGGTGGGACGCAGAAAGTTCTCGACCCTGTCCGTAAACACCATGAGACCCACGTCGTCATCATGATCGACCGCGCTCGCGGCCAGCGCCAGGGCGGCGTCGATCGCTGATTCCAGCCGCGGGCGGCCCTCGGTTTCGGCGGTGAGCATGCGCCCCGCATCCAGGACGATCATCACCTGCTGGCGCCGCTCATCCTCATATTGCCGGACGATGGTCTTGCCCCGGCGCGCGGTGGCCTTCCAGTCGATGGTGCGGGTGTCGTCGTCCGGCACCCATTCGCGGAGGCTTTCGAACAGGCGGCCCTCGCCGGGGCGGCGCAGGCGGCGCAGCCCGGCCTCGCGTCGCCGGCGCGCCGTGGGGGTCAGCGACGGCAGCGCCTTGTCGAGGCGGGGGAACACCGTGATGGGCCACGGCGCCGGAAAGACCCGCTGCCGCCAGACCAGGCCCCAGGGGCCCCGCATCCGGACGTGGATCGGCCCGCCCCCGCCCTTGCCCCGCCGCACCGGGACGACGGTTACCTCTTCCAGCGTTTCACGCAATGGTGCCAGAGTGATCACCCGCTCATCCCCCTCGGTCCAGGCGACCGGCGGCGGCAACCCTTCGCGCACCACCAGACGCACCGGCCGCTCGAGGGGATTGGGCCATCGGTACTCGACTGGCAGGGGGCGGTGCACCGAAAAAGCCGGCGGCGGCCGCCGGGAGGGCGCGAAGGCACGGAACGGCACCCGGGCCGCGCGGATCCCGTCCGCCAGCAGGGCGGCCACCCACAGTGCGTCGGCCGCGACCAACGCCCCCGCCAACTCCGGGAACAGAATCGCCCCCGGGGCCAGGACGGCGAGCCCCGCCGCCCCGAGCAACCAGAGACGGGTGGGAAGGATCACGTGCCCGGTGCGTCCACGCGGTCGAGCAGGCCCCGCAGGGCCTCATCCGGCGTGACACCTTCGAGCTCGAGCTCGGGCGCCACCATCACCCGGTGCCGCATCACGGGCGGGGCGAGGCTTTTTGCGTCGTCCGGCACCACGAAGCTCCGCCCGTCAAGCAAGGCGGCTGCCTGGGCCAGGCGCAGCAGGGCCACGCTCGCGCGGGGCGAGGCCCCCAGCGTGAGCGAGGGCGCATCCCGCGTCGAACGAACCAGAGCGGCCACATACACCAGGATCGGCTCCTCGATCCTCACGCGCACCACCGCCTGACGCAGCCGCGTCAGGCCTGCGGGATCCGCGACCTCGTGCACCCCGTAGGTCGCGGGCTCGGACGCCTCGAACCCGCCGACGACCCGGGCGAGCAAGCCCTGCTCGGCGACGGGGTCGGGATATCCCATCAGCGTCTTGACCATGAACCGATCCAGCTCGGCCTCGGGCAGGGGGTAGGTGCCCTCGAACTCGATCGGGTTCTGGGTGGCGAAGACCGTGAAATGCTCGCTCAGCGGATGGCTCACCCCGTCCACCGTCACCGTGCGCTCCTGCATTGCCTCGAGCAGCGCGGCCTGGGTCTTGGCCGGGGCGCGGTTGATCTCGTCGCCCAGCACCAGGTCGGCCGCGATCGGTCCGGGCCGGAAGCGAAACTCGCCCCCGGGACCGAGCAGGTTGACGCCCGTGATATCGGAGGGCATCAGGTCCGGGGTGAACTGGATCCGGCGGAACTCCAGCCCCAGCGCGCGGGACAGGGTGCGCACCAGCAGGGTCTTGGCCGTGCCCGGCGGGCCTTCGAGCAGCACGTGTCCGCGCACCAGCAGCGCGAGCACGACCTCACGCAGGGCCGCTTCCTGACCCAGCACGACCCGGCGCAGCTCGGCCAGGATCCGCTGCGCCAGCTCGGCATGCGCGCGCGCCTCGTCGTCGGTCAGCGGAGTTGCTGCCACAGATCCTCCACGGCGTGGGCGGTGCGAAGCACCGCAAGCGATGACTGTCCGGGTCGGGTGAATCCGGCGAGGCGCGCGGCGGCCTCGCGCGCGGCCGGCGCCCGGGCGTGCCGCGCCAGGTCGGCCAGCCAGGGGCGCGGATCGCGGCCCGGCGGGGTGCCGGGCTGGAGCCGGCGACGCAGGCCGCGCAGCAAGGCGGCGATGGCGATATCGTGGCCGCGGCGCGCGGCAAGCGCGGCGGCGAGGGCCCGGACATGCTCGAGCGGGGAGCGGCGGCGGCGTACCACCCCGGGCAGCACCGGCCCGAAGCGGACGGCCGCGGCGAGCAGGGCCAGCACGCCCACCACCGCCAGCTGCCACACGGCCCAGCCCCACGGCGATGCCCGGCTCCAGGTCAGCACGGCGCCCAACAGCGAACCCGCCGCGCCGAAGCCGTGGTGGCGCTCCTCGAACACGACTTGCTCGTACCGCCCCACGAACAGGGCGAGCACCTCGGCGCCAATCTCGCGCGTGCGCAGGGAGCGGTTGCGAAAGAGCGTCACGTCCGCGGCCAGCACGGCCTCGCGGCCGGAGCCCGGGTCGCGAAGCCGGAGCATCGCGATGCCCCCCTCGGCGGTGCGCAGCAGGGTGTCGGCCCGCAGCCCCGCGGGCACCACGCAGATCTCCGGATCGCCGTGGCCCGCGAGCCCCGAATCGGTCACCATCCGGCGCTCGCTCCGGATCAGCAGACGGGTGACCTGGACAGCCTCGCCGCCCGCGGTCGACGCCTCGACCGGATTGACCAGCGGCGGGCCGGTGGTCCACCCAAGGCACTCCATGGCGCGCTGCGCCGTGACGCCCGCCACGACCAGGTCGCCCCCCTCGGCGTTTCGATGCCAGGCGACGAGATCGCGCACGCCCGGTGCGCTCAGCGGGATGGAAGGCTGCAGCAGCACGACGACGCGCCTCCCGGCGGAGGTGTCCGCCGGAAGTTCGCTCAGCCCGCGCCGGTGTCTCACGACCTCCACCCCGAGCAGGACCAGCGCCTCGGCCAGCGCGCTCGCTCCCTCGGGCCCGGTGACGAAGGTGGAGGGCCGGACATCCCGCGACCCGATCGGGTTGTCGGAGCGCCCCAGGATCGCCGCGACGACCACCGCCGCCGCCACAATGCCGAGGCCGAGCAGGCCCTCAGCGCGCGGACGCATACCGCTCGACCACCGTGCGCGCGCGCCAGGCGGCTGCGTGTTCGGCCGTCACAGGGTCGCGGCCAAAGGCGTGCCGGTAGAATCCCCAGACCAGCCGCCGCAGTTCGGCGCGCGACTCCTCCGCCAGCGTCGCCTCCGCCACGTGTTCCTGGGGCGTCTTGCCGGGGTGGTAGCGCAGCACCCGCCGGCCGTCCAGCTCCAACAGCAGCGCGACCAGGTCGGCCTGCATCGCCTCGACCAACGCGCCGGCCTGGGCGAGCCGCTCGGACTCGGCGCGATACCAGGCCGCGTCCCGGCGAGGTGGCGGCGCCGGCAGGTCCGGCGCCCGGTGCCTGCCCGCTCCGCTTCGCACGATCCGGTAAGCCAGCCAACCGGCGTGCAGCAGAATCAGCAGGAGCAGCCCGACCAGGCCCCAGACCAGCGCGTCGGCCGCAAGGGGGTGCGATTCCCGAAGGGCGTCGAACCACTCCCGGAACCAGGTCCACCAGCGCCCGAGGAACGCGAACGGCCGCCTGGGCTCGCGCCACTGGTAGGCGGGTCCGGCGAAGACGGTGTCCAGCGCGGCGCGGAGCGCCTCCCGGCCGCCGTCCTGGATCGGTGTCACGTCCGACGCCTACCCCAGCGCGCTGGCGAGGACTTCGAGGTCGAAGCCCTCCTTGCGCACGCGAAGGTCGTAGTAGAGCACCGTCAGCGCGACGTAGTAGAACGGCGAGATCAGCACAGTGAGTACGACGATCACGATGGAGCTGGCGACTTCGAGCGGGGCCCCGCCAATCGCGCTGAACGCCAGCGCAAGCGTCCCGATGGCGATCGACGGGATCGTCAGCAGCAGGAGCACGACGATGAGCGTGCCCAGCACCTTCCAGCGAAATCCCCTGGTCAGCTCCCAGGAGCGCGAAAGCCCGGCGGTCGCGCTCGGCAGACGCTCCAGCACCAGCGACGCCGGCGCCACCGCCAGGCCGCACATGACGATGATGCCGGGGACCAGCAGGAGCAGCATCCCCAGACCCGTCAGGAACGAGGCCGCGACGGACAGAAGCACCAGCCGCACGACGTACGGCGCGGCCCGGCCGAACGCGGCCCCGGCCGACAGGCCCTCGCCAAGGTAGTGATCCGAAACGATGAAGGTGGTTGCCGCCAAGCCCACCGCGGCAAGCACCAGGGACAACAGGGCAGTGCCCAGCCAGAAGATCAGGTTCTCGCCCACCCCCCCCGCGAACTCGATGTAGACCTGGAGCACGTTGGGCAGCCCGCTGGTGACCACGGCCACCAGGAAGAGCTGGCCGAACAGGTTGCGGTAGATCGCGAACGAAGTATCCAGCAGCTCTCCCAGCGAGAGCGGCCGCAACGCGGGTGCGGGCACGGGGCCTCGAAAACGTGGAAGGTCGGTCGAAGATGGAGATGGGGACCTGGATTGGGAAGGGCGCCCCGCGGCCGTAGATTGCGCGGGCACGCGTCCGCCCGGGACCTCATGCCCACCACACCGCGACACGACTGGCGTCAGCACCTCGAGGTCGAGACCCCCGAGCACGTGGTCATCGACTACGAGCTGGCCGGACTCGGGTCCCGCACACTCGCCGCCTTTTTCGACACGCTGATCCTGGGCCTGCTCCTGCTCGCGGTGGAGCTCAGCTTCGGCGTGCTGGCCCGGGTGGCCGCCACCCTCGGGGTGACCATTCTGATCGTGCTCCAGTTCCTGCTGCTGACCGGCTACTACACCTTCTTCGAGGCGTTCTGGCGCGGACAGACCCCGGGCAAGCGCTGGATGGGGATCCGGGTCGTCCATGACACCGGGCACGGCGTCTCGTTCGGCGGCGCCGTGCTGCGGAACCTGCTGCGCGTGGCGGACAGCCTTCCGCCACCCTACCTGCTGGGCGGATTGCTCGTGGCGCTGCATCCCCGGGCCAAGCGCCTCGGCGATATCGTCGCCGGCACCGTGGTGGTGCGCGATCGGCCCCACCATGTCCTGGCGCCGACCGTCCCGGAGCTCTCGGCGGAGCCCTCCGCCGCCCCGGAGCTCGACGACGGCGAGTTCGCCCTGCTGCGCAGCTTTCGGGAGCGCGTCGCGGCGCTGCCGGGCGAAACCCGCAGGCGCCTTGCGAGCCGGCTCGCCGGCCGGTTCCGGAACCGTTACGCGGCCGCCGGCGGGGACGCCGAGGCATTCCTCGAAACGCTCTACCTGGAGGAAAGCGCGCGCCGCCGCGGACGGCTCGGCGCGCGCGGACCCTCCGCGGTGGAGCGATTCGTCGCCCGCAAGGAGGGCCGTTGGGCGGCCTTCGCCGCCCTCGCCGAGCGTGCGGGAGGCCAGGGGCTCGACGGCTTCGGCGCGGAGGAGTTGCCGGAGTTCGCGGCCCGCTATCGCGAAACCGCCGCCGACCTGGCACGCGCCCGGACCTACCGCGCCGACCCACGGCTGGTTTCCCGCCTGGAACGCCTGGTTTCGGCGGGACACAATGCGCTCTATCGCCGCGAGCGCTCCACCGGAAGGCGGGTGCTCGGCTTCTTCGGCCGCGAATGTCCCGCCGCCGTGGTGGAAGCCCGGCGCTATGTCTTCCTTGCCTTTCTGACCTTCAGTCTGCCCGCCATCGCCGGGTACGCCGTCCTGCGCGAGCGCCCGGCGCTGGGACCGGACGTGCTGCCGGACGGCATGCTGGAGCGGGCCCGAGCCGGCGCGGCCCGGGCGCAAGAGGGGCTGGGATACTACGAGGCGCCGCCGGGCGAGCGTCCCATCATGGCGAGCGGGATCATCGCCAACAACGTGCGGGTGGCCACGCTCTGTTTCGCCGGGGGCGTGTTCGGCGGCGTGGGGTCGCTCGTGCTGCTGGGCTTCAACGGCCTGTCGATCGGCGCGGCATCGGGCCACTTCGCCAACGCGGGGCTCCTGGGCTACCTCTGGGCCTTCATCGCGGGCCACGGTGTCCTTGAACTGTTCGCCATCTGGGTGGCGGGGGCGGCCGGCTTTCTGATCGGGCGCGCGGTCATCGCGCCGGGCCGGCTGTCCCGCGGGGACGCCCTGATCCTGAGCGGACGCCTCGGCGTCCGTCTGCTGGGCGCCGCGGTCGTGCTGCTCGGCGTGGCCGGCATCATCGAGGGGTTTGTCTCGGCGAGTACGCTGCCCCTGCCGATCCGGATGGGAACCAGCTTCGCCAGCGTGCTGCTGCTGTTTGCCTATCTGTTGCTGGGCCAGCGGCTCAGCGGCCGCTCCGCAGGCTGATCCGGGTGGGATCACTCCCGCGCCCCGGCTCGTCGAGAGCGACTTCACCCCGCGGGGACACGGGGTCATCTTCGAAGTCGCCACGCACCCGTCGAGGAAGAAGATGCCGAAGGGGCTGATCCGGCTGGTCCTGCTCTCCGCCGCGCTGCTTCCCACACTCGCGGGATGCAGCCGCTCCGCCGCCTCCACGCCAGCCGCTCCCGTCCCCCGGCCGGGGGGAGCGGGCCAGGCGCGCGGCGACTCGGGCCAGGCCGCTTCGGCACGCGGCCAGCAGACACCCCGGCCCTACGACCAGGTGGTGCCCCGGCGCGCCCGGTCGGACTCGGGCGTCTTCACGGTGCACACAGTGGACAACAAGTATCTGTTCGAGGTGCCGACCTCGCTGCTTGGCCGGGACCTGTTGCTGGTGAGCCGCATCGCCGGCGTGGCGCCCGGCATGGGAGGATTCCTGCCCGCGGGGGTCTCGGTCGAAGAACAGGTGGTCCGTCTGGAGCGCCTGAATGATCGGGTGCTCCTGCGGAAGCAGTCGTTCAGCGCCGTCGCGGACGATTCCCTTCCCATCCACCGCTCCGTGGCAGCCAACAACTTCGCGCCGATCCTGGCGGCGTTCCCCATTCAGGCTTTCGGGCGGGACAGCGCGACAGTGGTGCTCGATGTAACCGATTTCTTCCAGGGCGATACCCCGGCCATCAGCGGGCTGACGGCCGCGCAGCGCCGAACCTACCAGGTGCGCCGGCTCGATCCGGCGCGCTCGTCGATCCTGCGGGTGCGCAGCTATCCGGAGAACATTGAGATTCGCCACATCCAGACCTTCGACGCGGCGGCGCCGCCCGCGGACGCGGCGACCAACACCATCAGCCTGGAAATGGCCCAGTCCCTGGTGCTGCTCCCGGCCCGCCCCATGCGGCCCCGGCTGGCGGACCCGCGGGTCGGATACTTCTCGGTCACCCAGGTCAACTACGGTCTGGACGAACTCAAGGCGGCCTCGCAGACCTTCATCCGCCGCTGGCGGCTCGAGCCCAGGGATCCCGCCGCGTACGCGCGAGGCGAACTGGTCGAGCCGGTCAAGCCGATCGTCTATTACATCGACCCCGCCACGCCCGCCCGCTGGCGGCCTTTCGTGCGCCAGGGCGTGGAAGACTGGAAGGCCGCGTTCGAGACCGCCGGGTTCCGCAACGCGATCGTCGCCCGCGATCCCCCGAGCCGGACCGAGGACCCCGAGTGGGATCCCGAGGACAGCCGCTACTCCGTGGTGCGCTGGGCCGCCAGCCTCACCCGCAACGCGCAGGGCCCCAGCACCTCGGACCCGCGCACCGGTGAGATCATCGAGAGCGACATCGTCTGGTACCACAACCACCTGCGCAGCTACCGCAACTGGCTGATGGTGCAGACCGGCGCCGCGAACCCCGCGGCGCGCAGCCTGGCGATCGACGAGGACGTGATCGGCGAGACCATGCGCCAGGTCATCGCTCACGAGATCGGCCATGCGCTCGGTCTGCCGCACAACATGGTCTCCAGCTCCGCCTACGCGGTGGACTCGCTCCGCAACGCGGAGTTCTCCCGCCGGATGGGCGTAGCGCCGTCGGTGATGGACTACGCCCGGCAGAACTACATCGCGCAGCCGGAAGACGGCCTCCGTCCCCTGGATTTCATCCGCAAGATCGGTCCCTACGATCACTACGCCATCAACTGGGGCTACCGAGTGCTCCCCCAGGCGCGCACGCCGGCCGACGAGAAGCCCATCCTGCACCGCTGGATCCTGGAAAAGGCGGCCGACCCGATGTACCGCTATCTGCCCCAGGGCGGGGTGTTCGATCCCCGGGCGCAGACCGAAGACATGGGCGACGATCCAATGCGGGCCGACAGCCTTGGCCTGGCCAACCTGAGGCGGATCGTGCCCAACCTGGTGGCCTGGACCACCCGCCCCGGGGAGCCCTACGATGATCTCGCGGAAGTCTACGGCGAGGCCTTGACGCAGTGGAACCGGTACGTGGGCCACGTGGTGGCCGTGGTCGGCGGGGTGCATGTCGTCACCAAGACCGCCGACCAGAACGGGCCGGTGTACGAGGTCGTTCCGCGCCTCCGGCAGCGCCAGGCGCTCGCGTGGCTCGGACGGGAGGCGCTGGAGGCGCCCGTGTGGCTTACCCCGCCTGAGATCCGCACCCTGATTGGAGACGCCGCGGGATTCGAGGCGCTCTCGCGCCGCCAGGTCGCCGTGCTGAACGCTCTGCTCGATCCGCGCCGCATGGCGCGGCTCAGCCAGATGGAGGTGGCCCAGCCAGAGCAGGCCTACTCCCTTCCCGAGTTTCTCGACGACATGGGACGCGCGGTGTGGCTGGACCCCTCCGGCGGTCGGGCGATCGATCCCTATCGCCGCACGCTCCAGCGCGCGTACCTGGCCCGGGTCAAGACCCTGATGACGGAGGAGCCGTCGGCGCCGCAGGGTTTCGGCGGCCAAGCGCCTCCCCCGAGCCTCGAGCGATCCGACATCCGCCCGCTGCTGCGCGCGCAGCTCATCCGGCTGCGCCGCCAAGCGACCAACGGCGCCGCCCGCAGCCAGGACCGGGTGACGCAGGCGCATCTGGAGGACATGGCGGAGCGGATTCGGGTGGTGCTGGAAGGCAGGACCTAGCGCGCCGCCGCGCGCCTAGCGGCGGCGCCCGCGGGTCGGACTTCGGCCCCCTCGCCGGTCTCCGCGAGCTCCGCGCGTGGCCGGTCCGCGCCGCGCCGCGCCCAGCGCGGCGCGCAACTCGTCCGGGGTGTCGGCCAGAATCGCCGCGCCGTCCGGCCGCGCGACGCCCAGCCGGAGCGGTCGGTCCAGCGCGGGAAGCTCGTCTTCCCTGAGCCGGCGCGCCTGGCCCTCGCGCAGCCAGAGCCTGGCGATCGCGGCGGCGCGCTCGACCTCGTATTCGATTGCCACCGCGTCCCCCTGGATCCGCGCCATCGAAGGCAGCGCGTCGAGCGCGCGCCGGGTTGCCTCGGGGACCAGTTCGTCCGCCCGCAGCGTGAGCCGCGTCCGCAGGAACTCGTTCCAGCCGTCAACCTCGCTCAGCTGCGCTTCGAGCCTGCTCCGGAGCGCATCGTCGCTCGCCTGGTCCAGGCGGCCGCCGGAGCGGCGCCAGTACTCCCGCATGGCGTGGGCGGCGCGCACCACCGCGCCCTGGTCGGGGTGCCGGGTTTCCCCGCCGAGCACGGCCAGGGCCAGCGCGCGGCGCGCCGCCGGCCGCAGGTCGGCCGGCAGCGTCCCGCCGATCGGCTCCAACTCGCTCTCCAGCTCGAACCCGAAGTAGGAGAGGGTCCGCTCCACCGCGAGGCCCTGCCGCTTCCCCCGCCCGTCCACCTGTACCCGCGGCGAGCCCCACGCGGCATGTCGCCGCACCAGATCGTGGGGAAGGGTGGTCCCCTCGATGCCCGCGCGCGGCCGTCCGAACCGGTCGGCGAAGTACCGCAGGGTCCCCGCCACCGCGCCCCAGCTTCCCGCCACGCTGGTTTTGCCCACCCGGGCTTCCTGTCCGTCGGCAGTCTGCTCGTCGATCACCAGGTCAAACGGCATGATGCGCGCGACCAGCTCGGCCCAGGTTTTCTTGATTTCCTTGGTGGCATAGGACAGGGTCGGCGGCAGCGGCAGCTCCAGGGCGCGGTAGATACTGGCCACGCCGAGCGCCGCGTCCTCGATCGCCTTGAGCAGCACCCCGCGCCGCTCGGCCCATTCCTCGACGCCTTGCTCGAACAGATGCCTCGGCAGGCCGTATACCTCGCCGATGGCGCCGTAGCGGTTCACCGCCTCGGCGTAGAGATTGAAGGCGGTCAGATGGTCGCTGCCGGTCGCCAGCACGCCGTGCAGATCCCGCTCCTCCCGCGTCATGCGATGCAGCGACTCGATGCACGCGCACACCGCGGCCACGGGGAGCAGTGCCGCGTCGGCGTGCACCAGCAGCTCGCCCCAGGGCCGCTCGACCGGGAGCGCATCCACTTCCCGGCCGTAGCGGGTCAGCTTCCCCTCCGCGACCAGGCCGCGCTCGCTGAGCAGGCGGAGCGCCCGGCGATAGGCCACGCGATCGAGGGGCACCGGGAGATCCAGGTCGGTGGCCTCCACCCCCAGCGCGGCGCAGGTGAGCGCCACACGTTCCGCATCGCCCGCGAGCTGGAACTCGGGCGGGCCGGGCCGCAACGCCTCGAACTCGAGATCGCGGTCGGACAGAATCCAGACCTCGCCGCCGGCCACGCGGCCATGCACCCGGCCCGCCATCTGCAGGATCTCGTTCGCACCCAGATACATCCGGTGCAGCACGTTGCGGCCACGATCGACCACGTTTCCGTAGCGCGCATCGTAGATCACCACCGTGTCGAGCCCAGGGAGATTGAGCGCGGACTGGCCGGCCGCCGTCATGGCGAGCAGATACGGTTTCTCCACCTGCCCGGCCAGGAACGGCTTGATGACCCGGATCGGCTCGCCGCCGTGATAGAACGCGGTGGTGAGGCGGGTCCAGCGTTCGCTCACCTCGGTGGCGAGCTTCTCCACCTCGGCCCGCGTCGGCACGAATACGGCCACACCCCGCCGGGCGCGGATGACGTGCCGGATCCACCGGTCGTCGAGAAACTCGGCCATATCCTTGCGCACTACCTCGACCCGGGCCCGCCGCGCCGGATCGAACGCGGACGTGACCAGCACTTCGCCGCTGCCCAGGTAGGCGGTGTAGACGGAGGGATCGACGGTCGCCGACAGCCAGATAAAGCGACAGCCGACCCGCTTCCCCAGCGCCAGGCACAACTCCAGCTCGGCGGACGTCTGGTGGATCTCGTCGACGATCAGGGTGTCCGCGGAGGTGATCAGGTCGGCCTGGAACCAGTGGCGCGCTATACCGGTGGTGACGACGACGACGTTCCATGACGGCGTCGCCGGCGTCGCCTCGCGTTCCCGGTTCACCACGCCGTAGCGCAACGGTTCCCGCAGAATCGCCTCGGCGATAGGCCGGATGCCCAGCGTCTTGCCGGTCCCGGTACCGGCGACGATGCCGAATCCCACACCGCGTTCCGCCCAGTCGACAAGGGTCTCCCCGTGCTCACGCTGGAGCAGGGTGTCGATGCGAGTGCCAAGTGCGGCTTCGATGGTCTCGCAGGCCGCGCGGGTGGGCGCAATGACGAGGAGGCGGCCTCGCTCGGGGCGGGCCGCCCGAAACGCGGCGGGATCGGGAGGGAGATGGTGATCGCGGGCGGGGCGCATCGCGGATCGAAAACTAACCGGAGCCGCGCCGCGCTCGGCGGCGCGCCGCGCCGCGGGGCGGGACGAAGACGCCCACGCACCCGACCCGATCCCGCGGGAGCCTCAACTCAGCCGGAGGTCCGGGTGTTGCCGCCGCAGGGCCGCCCCGGGCCTGCCTGCTCGATCATCAAGAGGATCTCGCGGTGGGTGGAGCCTCCCCGATCGCGATCGTACCACTTGTACTTTTCTTCCAGGGCCTCCCGGTCGCCAAGACGGCCCTTCGCTTCTTCAAACCAGGCCGCCAGGTTGGAGGGTCGCTCCACCCAGCATCCCGCTTCGTGCCAGACCGAATCCAGCAGGATCACCGTCGGAGTCGCCGCTCGCCCGTCGGCGGTTCGATGCGCCTCCATTACCCCTTGTCCGACCTTGGAGTCGATCACCCGGATTTCCAGCCTCCCCGCCGCCGAGTCCGCCAGACTCGCGAGGTAGGGGATGGTGTTGGCTGAATCGCCACAGCCGGATTCGGCGATCACCAGCAGACGCCAGGTGCCCTTGAGATCGGCCAGCCGCCGGGTCACGTCATCCTCCAGCCGCCCCCACGCATAGTTTCCATGCCAAGTGTCCCGGCGCGCGTCGGTCGCGGCAAGAAACTCCTGAAACGGCTTGCCCCGTTCCCACAGGGAACGCAGGGAATCCTCCGCCGCCGGAGCCCCAGCGGCACAAGCGAGAGACGACACAACCCAGGTGACGGCGAGCGCGGGCATCGGGATCCTCGGTGCGAGTGTGCGCCCGAAAGATACGGGAACGACGAACGCCCCGCCGATGGCAGGGCGTTCGGAGCGAGGATGGAGCGCTCAGGGGGTCTCTAGGGTCGCCGGCCACGCCGGTCGTCTCGCCGGTCGTCACGCCGACCGCCTCGGCGGTTCTCCCCACGGTCATCGCGACGACCGTCGCGGCGGTCATCCCATCGGCCGTCCCGGCGATTGTCCCACTCGCGATAGTACCGTCCGTCGCGGAAGAAGACGTTCACCTTGATCAGACCCGAGCGATGGCGATCGTAGTACCGGTCATGGCGCCCGTCGTAGTAGATGACTCGCGGCAGGTAGCGCCGGTCCTTGTGCCACCGAGGGTTCCAACGCTCGACCACGATCACCCTGGGCGCCGCCTCGACGTAGACCACGCGCCGGCCGCGGGGGCGGACATGGACGACCTCCACATGGCGGTGGGGCCCGCCGATCGTGATCACGTTGCCGATCCGGATCTCGGGAATGACCACGTGCGCGGAAACCTGGGCCGCGGCCGAAGCCGGAAGCGCAACGAGGGCGGCGAGGGCGAAAGAGCTGGTGGCACGCATGGTTCCCTCCGAATCGAAGTCCAAACGGCGTCTGTGCATGCGGCATGCCACTCAGGAGAATCAATCCTGACAACGAGTTAGCCGGTTCCGTCCGAAACCGGGTGTTCGCGATCGCGAACACAAATCGTCCCAATGGTGACAGTGCGTATTATTCGGCCCACCCGCACCCGGTCGAACGGAGGCTCGCGGATGGACCGGTTCATGGTTGCTGTGGCCAAGGAAACCCTGGCCTTCTCCGCCGCGCACTTTCTGACGCTGCCCGGCCACATCTGCGAGCGCTTGCACGGCCACAACTACCGCCTCAGCGCCAGGGTCTGGGGCCCGGCCAGCCCCGCGACCGGGTTCGTCGTCGACTTCGCCGAGCTCAAGGGGACCCTCCGCGCCCTGGTCGAGCGCATGGATCACCGGGTGCTCATCCCCGCCCGGTGCGCAGACCTGGTGCTGCGGGAAGAGGGAGACCGGCTCCTGATCGGCTATCTCCGGCCCGACTGGCTGGTGGTGCCCAGGTCGCACGCCTGCCTGTTGCCGGTGACGCATACCACGGCGGAGCGTCTGGCGGAGTACCTGGCCGAAGAGGCGTGGGCGGTGCTCACCCGGGCGGGCGGGTCAACGCTCGAAGCGCTGGAACTCGACGTGGAGGAGAGCGCGGGACAGAGCGCCACGTTCAGAATCGCCGCCGAGGGGACGGCGTGAAAGGAGACACACGATGCCCAGGACCGAGCAGATCTGCGATGCGGGAGAGATTGGCGAGCGACTCAAGGCGCTCCCGGGCTGGTCCCATCGCGACGGGGCAATCCGCCGCGCCTATTCGACGGACGGATGGGCCCACACGCTGATGGTTGTGAACGCGATCGGCTTCACCTGCGAAGCCGCCGATCACCATCCCGATCTGGCGGTAAGCTGGTCCCGTGTGGAGGTCGCCCTCAATACGCACAGCGCGAGGGGCATCACCGCCAGGGATTTCGAGACGGCCGCGGCCATCGAGCGGACCGTGGCGTGGCGGCCGGCTGCCTCCGACGCGCTCACGGGGCCGGCCAAGCCGCTCGTGCAGTGAAGCGGTAGACCCGCGCTTCGGTGACCAGGCAGTCCACCGGCTCGTCGCCGCCCCCGGCGGGCACCTGGTCGAAGACCTGGCACTCGAACCCAAGCGCCACGCGGGCGGCCTCGGGGCGGCAGCGGCGCAGCAGGCGGTCATAGTACCCGCGGCCGTGTCCCACGCGGGCGCCCCGTCGATCGAACGCGACCCCGGGAACCAGCAGGAGATCGGCCGACCGGGGCTGCATCACGCGCTCCGGGCGGATTCGCACGTCGGAAGGCGGCTCCAGCAGTCCGAACGGAGCCGGCGCGAGGTCGTCGAGCCCCTCGATCCAGGTCAGACGCAGCTCGTCGCCGTCGCACCAGGGCACCGCCACGCGTTTCCCGTCCGCGAGGGCGGCGACGATCAGGTCGCTCGTGGCAACCTCGTCCCCCACTCCGACATAGGCGGCAACCGCGCGGGCGGCGGCGTACTCCGGGAGGGCGAGCACCTGTTCGCCGATTCGCACGCTCCGCGCCTCCCGGTCGGGCGCCGCCGCCCGCGCGGCCAAGGCGAGCCGCCGGAGCTCCGCCTTGGCGGTCACCCTAGTCGCCGAAGCTGATGCCGAGAGCCCGGGCCGTCTGAATGACCCCGCTGTCGAGGGGGACCAGGCGGGGCCTGCCGATCACCTCCTCCAGGGGGATTCGGTTCACATAGGGCGGAGCGTACACCACCACGTGGCCGAAGGCTCGTTCCGCCGCGGCGGCGACCGCGGCCGCGCCGAACCGCAGCGCGAGCAGCCGGTCGAACGTCGTCGGCGAGCCGCCTCGTTGCAGGTGACCGAGCACCAGGCTCCGGGTTTCCTTTTCCGTCCTGGCCTCGATCGCCTCGGCCACCACGGCGCCGATCCCGCCCAGCCGGCGGTCCCGGCCGGCGTCGCTCTCTTCCACGAACACCTGACTGCCGTCCCTGGGCCGGGCGCCCTCGGCTACCACCACGATGGAAAAGCGGCGGCCGCGGCGTTCCCGCTCGCGGATCTTGTCGCAGACCCGCTCGATGTCGAACGGGATCTCGGGAATGAGAATCACGTCGGCGCTGCCGGAGACGCCGGAGTGCAGCGCGATCCAGCCGGCGCAGCGCCCCATCAACTCGACCACCATCACCCGCTCGTGGCTTTCGGCGGTGGTGTGCAGCTTGTCGAGTGCGTCGGTCGCGGTGCTGACGGCCGTGTCGAACCCGAAGGTGGATTCGGTGCCGAAGACGTCGTTGTCGATCGTCTTGGGCACCCCCACGACGGGCACGCCTCTGCGCCACAGCTTTTGGGCGATCATCAGGCTGCCGTCGCCGCCGATCACCACCAGAGCGTGGAGATCGGCCGCGTTGAACGCCGCAATCAACTCGTCCGAACGATCCACCTCCGTGGCCTGGCCGGACCCATCGTGGACCGGCCAGCGAAACGGGTTGCCGCGGTTCGAGGCGCCCAGGATGGTCCCGCCCAGGTGGGTAATACCCCGGACTTCATCGGCGCCCAGCGGCATGAGTCCGTGCGCGAAGGCGACCCTGCGCCGCTCAGGCCCGGTCCACACCCCGGAGCGGTCCGGATCGTTGCGGGCCAGCAGGCTGTCGAAGCCGCGGAGAATGCCGAAGCATTCCCACCCCCGCGCCAGGGCTGACAACACCACGGCCCGGATGACGGCGTTCAGGCCTGGCGCATCGCCGCCGCCGGTCGAGATCGCCAGGCGCATCGTCAACGCGTCACCGCCCCCGCTTCCGAAGCAGCGCGACGATCTCGCCGGGCTCCGCGTGCCGGCGGAGCTGCTTCTTCGAGAAGGCCGGTTCGCCGTCCGCCTGGACCTCGAACACACCGCCCCCCGACCGGATCATCGTGATCTCGGCGTCCGGGAAGTGTTGCTTCAACTCGGCCACCAGCCTGGTGGCCCGCGGTTCGTAGTTTCAAACGACGCAGTACTCGATCGAGACGTGCATGCTCCCTCCTCCCTCCCGCGGGTACCCCCGGCCGGGCGAATCGTAGCCGCGGCGGGAGAAACCCTCAAGCAGGACTGTGCTTGCCCCACCGGGGCCGGACATCCTAATTACGGTTTCTCATGCGGTGTCTCCTCCTCTTCGCGGTGCTGGCATTTGCGCCCGCCCGATCCGCACCCGGCCAGGAGCCGGTCAGGCCCGACGAACTCCCGCCCCCGACCCGGCCCTCCGCGCCGACCGGGAGCCGGGCCGACTCCGCGCGGCGTCCGCACCCGCCTCCTCCGTTGGGGCCCGCGCCGGATACCGTGCGGGCGCTCTATGTGAATGCGTGGGCCTTCGGCTCCGACCGCCGCTTCGCGGACCTGGTCCGCCTGGCCGACTCCACCGAGGTCAACGCCCTGGTCATCGACGTCAAGGACGACACGGGGTACCTCACGTATCCGTCACGCGTCGCCACTGCGATCGCGATCGGCGCCAACGGTGAGCCTCGGGCACGCGACGCGGCCGAGCGCTTGAGGCTGCTCGCGGAGAAGGGGATCCATGCCATCGCCCGCCTCGTCGTGGCCAAGGACCCCCTGCTTGCCCGGAAGAAGCCGGAATGGGCGGTCCGGCACACGGAGGGCGGGCTCTGGACGGACCGGCTCGGGTTCGCCTGGGTCGACGCCTTCAACGACTCCGTCTGGGTCTACGCGGCGGAGTTGGCCGCCGAGGCCGTGCAGCTCGGGTTCGGCGAAGTCCAGTACGATTACGTCCGTTTCCCGGATGAGCCACGGGCCCGGCTGGCCAGCGCGGTGTTCGCCGGAAGGCTGGGCACCGAGTCGACCCGGGACGGCGTCACCCGAAACCTGCGGCTGCTCGCGGAGCGAACCCGAGCCCTGGGGGTGCCGTTCACCATCGACGTGTTCGGCATGACGACCTCGGCCGCGGGGGACATGGGTATCGGGCAGGTCTGGGAAGACCTGGTGACGACCGCGGACGTGGTGTTGCCGATGGTCTATCCGAGCCACTATTACGGCGGTTTCTACGAGATCGAACGGCCCAATTTCGAGCCCTACCGGGTCGTGCGCCGCGCGCTCGAGGACGGGCTGCGCAGAATCAGGGCGGTAGACGGCCGGGCGGAGATCCGTCCCTTTCTCCAGGCGTTCACCCTGGGGCAGCCCCGCTACACGCCCTTCCACGTCCGGGAGCAGATCCGCGCCGGGGAGGAGTTGGGGCTCCCCTCCTGGGTGCTGTGGAATCCGCGCTCGGTGTACGATCCGGCGATCTTCCGACCCGGCTGATGCGTGGCTCGACGCTGACCGCGATGCTGCTGGCGGGCGCCGTCGGCCTCGGTGCGGCCCAGGCCCCCTCTCCGCCCCCGGCCTCCTCTCCCGCGGAGTGGCCCTCGCCGGGTCGTGACCTGCAGGGAACACGCTTCAGTCCGCTTCGCGAGTTGAGTCCGGGCAATGTGGCCGGGCTTCGCGTCCTCTGGTCGTTCTCGACGGGATCGCTCAGAGGACATGAGGCCAGTCCGCTGGTGATCGGCGACCGGCTTTACCTCGCCACCCCGCACCCGACCGCGGTGTACGCGTTCGACCTGGAGCGGCCGGGCAGCCCGCCGGTCTGGCGTTATCAGGCCGCGGCGGGCAGGGACCCGGCGCCCGCGCTCTGCTGCGACGTGTCCACCCGGGGCCTCGCGTGGCATCCCAGTGGGCGCCTGCTGGTCCCCCTGTTCCCCGGAGACCTGGTCGCCCTCAGCGCGGATTCCGGCAAGGAGCTGTGGCGGACCCGGAACGGCGATCCCGCGGCCGGTCTGACCATGCAGGGAGCGCCGCTGGTGGTGGGGGATCTCGTGATCGTCGGCGTCGGAGGCGGCGAGTTCGGCGGCCGCGGTCATCTGACCGCGTACGACGTGAGCAGCGGCCGCCGGCGCTGGCGCGCCTACTCGACCGGGCGCGATGCGGATGTCCTGCTCGGCCCCACGGCGAACGCCGCCTACCCCTCGCACCAGACCAGGGATCTTGGCGTCGCCACCTGGACCGCCGACAGCTGGCTGCGTGGTGGGGGAGCGACTGACGGCTGGCTGACCTTTGACCCGGTGACCGGCCTCCTCTTTCACGGCACCGGTGCGCCGGCGCCGCTGAACTACGACCAGCGCCGGGGCGATGCCAAGTGGACCGCGTCCCTTTTCGCGCGCGACGCCGCTACGGGGGTCGCCCGCTGGGCGCTTCAGCTCACTCCGGGGGATCGCTGGGGCTTCGGAGCGGGCGCGGAGAGCGTCCCGATGGATCTGGACCTCGGGGGTCGGGAGGTGCGCGCGCTGGTGCATCTGGACGCCAACGGCCTTGCCTACAGCATCGATCGGCTGACCGGACGCATTCTCCTCGCCGAAAAGTACGGGCCCGCCAACTGGGCCAGCCGCGTCGAGGCGAGCAGCGGCATTCCCCTGCCCGATCCACGGTATGTCCCCGCCACCGGCCGAAAAGTCGAGGAGGTCTGTCCCTCGCTCCTGGGCATGCGGACGCTCCAGCCCGCCGCCTACTCGCCGCTGACGGGGATGGTGTACGTGCCGGCCAACAATCTCTGCATGGACCTGGAGCCGGTGGCCGCCGCGTTCGAAGCGGGTCGGCCCTTCGTGGGAGCCAATGCCAGGCTTGTGGCCGGTCCGGGCGGAATGCGCGGGCGGTTTCTGGCGTGGGATCCCGGCACGGCCACCATCGCGTGGGAAATCCGCGAACCCTACCCAGTGCTGGGGGGCGCGATGGCCACGGCGACCGGCCTGGTCTTCTACGGGACGCTCGATGGCTGGCTGAAGGCGGTCGACGCACAGAACGGCAGGGAGCTCTGGCGCTTCCGGGCTCCGTCGGGAATCCTCAGCACCCCGATCACCTTCGCGAGCGCCGACGGCCGCCAGTATGTCGCCGTGGTCGCGGGGGTCGGAGGCGCCGCCGCGACGGCCTTTGCCTCGGCAACCGCGGGGAGTACGATCGCCCGGCTCGGCCTGCCGGGCGCGTTCGGGGATCTGCCCGCGGTGACCAATCCCGGTGGGGTCCTCCTGGTCTTCGGCCTTTGAGCATGCGACTGGGACTCCGCTGGCTCCTGGTCCTGATCCTGCTGCTTCCCACTCTGTTCTTCCTCGATCACACCAGGCAAATCGCCCCGCCGCATCAGGCCGAGTGGCTCGACGCCGCCGGCATGCGCTGGCGCGCGCTCCGCGGCGGCCGAGGCGACACGACCGTCGTCCTGCTTCACGGCTACGGCGAGCACCTGCTCACCTGGCGGGGGATCTTCGACCCCGTCGCGCGCCGCTACCGGGTGCTGGCGGTGGATCTCCCGGGATTTGGGATCAGCGACAAGCCAAAGGGACCCTACACGCTTGCGGCGCAAACCGAGCGGGTCCGGGCGCTGCTGGATCGCTGGACCGAGGGCCCCTTGGTCCTGGTGGGCCATTCCATGGGGGGCGCGATCGCCACGGCCACTGCCCTCGACCTGCCGCAACGGGTCGTGGGGGTGGTGCTGATCGCCCCGGCGGGCCTCGCGCCCGGGCTGGGCCGGATCCAGGATCACATGGGCGAGCGGGGACGCGCGGCCGTCGGATGGTGGGAGTCGCTCCGAGCCTTCATCACCCCGGTCCACGATCCGACCTGGCTGTCCGAACCGCCCGGGATGGCGGACTACGACCCACTCCAGGACCCCGAATACCGCGCATCCGCCGCGCGCGTTCTTGCGGAGTTCGACTTTGCCGCTCTGGGAGACCGGTTCGGCGAGCTGCGCCAACCGGTGCTCGTCCTCTGGGGGCGCAACGACCCCGTCATCCCCTTCGAGACCGGCGAGCACCTGGCGCGCCTCCTCCCCTGCAACCGGTTCGCACCACTGCCCGCGCTGCACCGGCCACAGGCGGAGCGGCCCGATACGGTCGCCTCGCTTGTCCTTGCGTTCCTTGCGCGGCCGGGCTGCAAGTCCTAGCTCAGTGCCTGGCGGGGGGCGCTGGGCCGGACCCAGCGCCCTGGCGTGCCGCAGGGGTGGCTGATTCCGTAGCAAGTCGGTTATCTTGGCGTCACTTTTTTACCTGAGCCCCCCCGGTCCGGAGGGAATGCTTGGATCTCGCGACCCCACATAGAGTTCCGCTCGGCTGGCTCAGGGAAAACGGCAGCGAATCCGTGCGGCTCAGGGCCGCGAGGGACCTTGCCCCGACCCCTCCGCCCGACCTGGCGGACCTCGAAGCTGGGGTCCTGGAATCGAAGCCGACCACCGCGATCGCCAAGAAGCAGGCCGAGGATGGGACCTGGGGTGAAAACCTCCTGGGTATCGCGCCGGTCGCCAAGGAGGGGATCAAGGACGTGGGGACCGTCGCCCAGTACCGGCGCTTGGTCCACCTTGGGCTCCCCAGCGGCAGCCGGCCGTACAAGCTCGCCGACAGGATGCTCTTTCGGCTGCTGAGCCGGGACGAGGATCCGTCCCTCCTGTTCGAGTATCAGAAGACCGTCAAGGTCGCGCCGGGCGCCGAAGCCTGGGTTCGCGACCTCGGTCGAGAGGCCGCAACCTGCGCGCTGGCCGAAGCGGGCCATCTGGAGGACCCGCGCATCCGGGGCTCCGCGCACCGGATCGCCTCGGCGGTCTCCCAGTTCCTGCGAGGCCCGCTGTCGGAGAACCCGTTCTCCAAGTCGGGGAAATCCCTGATCCTCAATCCGGAAGCCCATCCGCCATCGTGGTACTCGCTGGCCATGGTCGCGGCCATGCCAAACCTCCAGCGCGAGCGGGCCGGGTTGATGGAACGGCTGGGCACCTACCTCTCCAAGCCGTCAAGCAAGCGCGCCTTCGTGATCCCGGTCGGGCGCCGGAACATCAAGCCCACGCACCTGTTGCTCGGCGACCCGATGGAGTCCGACGCCCGGGGCAATGTGAAGGATCTCCCCCTGGCCCTGCTCTTCATCGAGCTGATGGCGCGACTGGGCAAGGCGGCGGATTCCCCGCTGGTGATGCGGGTGCTGCACCGGCTCTGGGGGGAGTGCAATGACCGAGGGGTCTGGAGTCCGAAAAAGCTGACCTCGCCGCCCAAGGCCGGCAACGTCGCCAGCTACCATTTCTATCCCCTGCAAGTCGAACCCAGGACCGCCGAGGCGCGCGCCGTGGATGTGACTTTCCGCCTGGCGCTGATCGCGATGCTCATGGGGAGGCCGTTGGAATATACGTGAGGAGCATCGGGATCCTCCTGGCTCCCCGCCCGCCCCACCCGCATACTTCGCGTACCATGGCCCTCGACCTCACGCCGTTCGGGTTCACACCCACCGAGAGTCTGGTCTACGGAATCCTGGTCACCCGCGGACCGGGAACCGGCTACGCGGTCGCGCGGGCGGCGGGACTGGCGCGGGCCAACGCCTATGCGGCGCTCGAGGGGCTGGTGGGGAAGGGCGCGGCCCGCGCGGAACCGGGTCCGCCCAGACGGTTCCGGCCGGAACCGGGGTCGATCGTGCTGGCACGGATCCTCGACCGCCAGGGCGGCCAGGCCGATCAGCTGGCGACCGAGTTGACCAGGATCACCCTGCCCGCCTCGCCCGGAATCAGTGAAGTGACTTCGCTCCGCGGGGTGACCCAGACCCTGGGGCTGGAGGCGGCACGGGCCCGGCGGTCCGTCGCCTTGCTGCTGCCCGCCGACCTGTACCCGGGCCTGATCCCCGCGCTGCGGCATGTCGCCACGCTGCCGATCGAGCGACGGCTGTTCGCGGACGGACCGGTCGCGCAGGCGGTCGTGGACATCACCACCGTCCCGCCCGGAGACCGCTGGCCCGGCCGGCCCCTCCTCGCGGTGATCGACGACCGCCTTGCGCTGATCGGCTCCCTCGGCGCGGACGGGCTTGGGGGTCTCTGGGGCACGAGCGCGCCGTTCCTCGCGGCCGCCCGGCTGGCCATCGAGGCGCTGACATCGGGCGATGGATGAGCCGCTCGGTGCTCTGATCGCCCGACTCCGCGCGGAGTACCTGGCCGAGGTCCCCGCGCGACTGGACGAGCTGACCCGCCATGCCCGTGCGCTCGCGCGGGAGGAGCCAAGGGCGCGGGACGATTTGACGCGACTCTTCCACCGGCTGGCGGGCTCCGCCGGCGCCTATGGCTTCGGGACCGTGACGGCCCTCTGCCGCGGCGCCGAGCAGGAATTGAAGCAGACCCAGGCCTCCCGACCCGCCGCGGAGCGGATGTTCCGCGTGATCTCGGAGATTCAGGCGGCGTTCGACGCGGGGCCGACGACGGAAGCGATTGCGGGGAACGAGGACGATACCTGACATTGTCCTGCATCGCCCTGCATCGCCCTGCTAATGTCGGAATCCCTGTGAAAGCGGCAGCACGTCCTTGGGATCTTCATTCGCGAACAGCAGGCGTCCTTCCCGATAGCTCGCGCCGCGCAGGGTCAGCGCGAGGGCCTCGCCCAGCTCCTGCACGGGGTAGACCTCCAGCGTCTTCCGCACTTCCTCGGGCAGATCCTCCAGATCGGGCTCGTTCTCCCTGGGGATCACCACGGTCGTGATGCCGGCGCGGACGGCGCCGAGCACCTTTTCCTTGAGTCCGCCGATCGGGAGCACCCGGCCGCGCAGGGTGATCTCGCCCGTCATGGCGATGTCGTGCCGCACCGGTCGGCCCGAGAGCGCCGACACCAGGGCGGTGGCCATGGTGACGCCCGCGGAGGGCCCCTCCTTGGGCACGGCGCCGGCGGGCACGTGGATGTGCACCTCCCGCTCGAACATCTCGTCCGGAATCCGCAGGGCCGCCGCATGGGCGCGCGCGTAGGTCCAGGCTGCCCTGGCGGATTCTTTCATGACGTCGCCCAACTGCCCGGTGAGGACCAGGTCCCCCTTGCCCTTCATGGTGGAGGCCTCGATGAACATGATGTCCCCGCCCACGGGGGTGTAGTACATCGCCGTGCCCACGCCCACCGAGTCTTCGGCCAGCTTGATCTCCGGATGGATCCTCGGCCGCCCGAGCAGATCCTTGACCTGCTCGCGCCCGACCTCGAGCCGCTCGACCTCGGTCGCGGCGATCTTGCGGGCCACCTTGCGGCAGAGCTTGCCGATCTCCCGCTCCAATTGCCGGACGCCGGATTCGCGGGTGTACCCGCTGATCACCTCGCTCAGGGCCTCGTCGGTCAGGACCAGCTGGTCTTCGGCCAGGCCGTTCTCCTCGAACTGCCGTGGAATGAGGTACGTCCCGGCGATCGCGCGCTTCTCCTGCTCGGTATATCCGGTGAATTCCACGACCTCCATCCGGTCGAGCAGCGGACCGGGAATGTTCTGGAGGTAATTGGCGGTGCAGATGAAGAGCACCTCGCTCAGGTCGAACGGGACGCCGAGGTAGTGGTCGGTGAAGGAATCGTTCTGCGCGGGATCGAGCACTTCGAGCAGCGCGGAGGCCGGGTCGCCCTGGAAGGAGATCCCGAGCTTGTCGACCTCGTCCAGCAAAAACACGGGGTTCTTCGAGCCCGCCTGCTTGACTCCCTGGATGATCCGGCCCGGCATGGCGCCGACATAGGTGCGGCGGTGGCCGCGGATGTCCGCTTCGTCGCGCGCGCCGCCCAGCGAGATGCGGACGTACTTCCGCCCCATCGCGCGCGCGATCGACTGCGCCACCGACGTCTTGCCGACACCCGGCGGCCCCACGAACAGGAGAATCGGTCCCTTGGCCTTGTCGTCGGGATTGCCCGGGAGAGGTTTCCCGGCGTGCTCGCCGGTCCGCGCGATGGCCCGCCGCTCGGCCGTCGTGGCCACGTCCGGTTCGGCGGGTGCCCCCTCGGCCCCGGCGCCGTCCCGGGCGGCATTCCGGAGTTGCCGGACCGCTAGGAACTCGAGCACCCGGTCCTTCACATCCTGAAGCCCGTAATGGTCCTCGTCCAGGATCCCGCCGGCGCGCGGGATATCCAGATGATCGTCGGTGCGGATGCCCCACGGCAACTCGACGATGGTTTCCAGGAAGTTGCGGATCACCTGCGCTTCCATGGACTCGCGGCCGATGCGCGAAAGCCGTCCCAGTTCCCGATCCACCTCCTTGCGGACCACCGAAGGCAGCGCCAGCGCCGCGAGTTTCTCGCGCAGTTCCTGCTGCTCGTCCTCCTCGTCCTCCTCGCCCAGCTCGCGGCGGATCTGTTTCATCTGCTCGCGCAGGAACATCTCGCGCTGCCGCTCGCCCAGCTCCTCCTGGACCTGCGACTTGATCTCCTCCTGCGCGTCGAGCACGCTGATCTGCCGCTGGACGTGCACCAGGACCCGGCGCAGCCGCTCCTCGACCGAGAGGGTCTCCAGCAGCATCTGGCGCTGCTGGGTCGTGATGTCCAGATAGCCCGAGACCAGATCGCCGAACCTGCCGGGATCGGTCACCCCGCTCAGGACCTGGTTGACCACCTCCTCCGGCAGGCCGGACTTCTGTCCCAGATCCGCTGCGCGTGCCCGTACCTCCCGGTACAGCGCGACGAAGGCGGCGTCCTCGGGGTTGGGCGGGGGCATCTCTTCGGCCTCCCGCACGATCGCCTGCAGGTATCCCCCGTGCTCGGTGCTGTGCATCGTGATGCCGCGCTGCTCGCCGTGGAGCAGGAGCTGAATCCCGCCCAGCCCCCGCTGCAGCTGGCCGATGCGCGCAATGGTGCCGATGGTGTAGAGACTTTCCGGCGTGACCGATTCGGTGCTCTCACGCTGCGCCAGCGCGAAAATCATCTTCTCCGGCGTCGCGAGCGCGGCTTCGATCGCCCGGAGCGTGGCCGGACGTCCGGCGCCGATCGGGGCGGTGACGCCGGGGAACAGCACCATGTCGCGCAACGGCAGCACGGGCAGTGTGAGTCGCTCGGCCATTCGTGTATCGTCCTTTCAACCCCCCGGCATGCCGACTCGGCACGATTCCGGGGCGGAAACCGGTCTGAAGCAAGAGTAAGGCATCGTGCATGCCAACCCCCAACCTGCCCCGTTCCTCTTGAAACAATACGAACTTCCGGCACGAACGGTTCCCCCCACGTCCGGGGCGGTGCCGGATCGGCCAGGACGATACTGCCAATATGACGCGCCCGGGTCGAGGGGGTGCGTTTCCGGTTGCCCCCGCGGGAGGAATCCGTCAGATTGAAGAGCTATTTACGCGTATTTCCGCGACTCCACGCACCGGCCCCGAGATGACCGACGCCGAGAAGCCGCTGGCGCATAGACTGAGGGAAGCGCTCGGTGGCGACTACACGATCGAAGGAGAGATCGGTCGCGGAGGCATGGGTGTGGTCTACCGCGCCCGGGACGAACGGTTGCAGCGCCGGGTGGCGATCAAGGTGCTGCCGCCGGAGTTGGCCTTCCAGAAGGACATCAAGGAGCGCTTTACCCGCGAAGCGCAGACCGCGGCGCGGCTCTCGCATCCCCACATCGTTCCGATCCACGATGTCGGTGAAGGCCGCGGGCTGGTCTATTTCATCATGGGGCTGGTGGAGGGCGAGTCCCTCGGGCACCGGCTCAAACGGCGCGGCAAGCTCCCGCCCGAAGAGGCGCGGCGGATCATGCGCGAGACGGCCGACGCGCTGTCCGCCGCGCATGCCGTTTCGGTCATCCATCGCGATATCAAACCGGACAACATTCTGCTGGAGGGCACCCGCAGCAGGGTCATGGTCACGGATTTCGGAATCGCCAAGGCGGTGTCGGGATCGACCGGGGCCACGCTCACCGGCGCCGGCATCGCGATCGGCACGCCGCAGTTCATGAGTCCCGAACAGGCGGCCGGCGAGCGCACCCTCGATGGCCGATCGGACGTGTACAGCCTCGGCGTCGTGACCTACCAGATGCTCACGGGCTCGCTTCCCTTCAACGCGCCGACGGTCGCGGCGGTGCTGATGAAGCAGATCACCGAGCCCGCCCCGATCCTGCACGAAACCGACCCCACGATCCCCGCCGATTTGTCGCTCGCGGTGGCCCGCTGCCTGGAGAAGGATCCGGAGCATCGCTGGCCCACCGCCGACGCGCTCCGGCGCGCACTGGAGAGCCGCAGTGTTTCGGGCTACCGGCCCACCAGTCAGGCGCCGGCGGCTCGGCGCCCGGCCCGCACCGGACGGACCGACGCGCAGGCAGCGGCGCGCGGCACCAGCGCCAGAACCGGCGGCGCGGGGTCGCGGGCGCGATCCGGGCGGGAGCTGTCGGGGCGGCCGAGCCGGGCCGCCAAGCCGGGGGAGAGTCTTCGGACGTCGCAGCGCCGGGACCCGTCGAAGCCGCGCTGGGTCCGGAACGAGCGCGGCGAATGGGTGCGCGCCTCCGAGCTGGAGCACATGGGCCTGCGCGATACGGGCGAGCCGGTCATTGTGCAGAAGGTACGCGGCCAGTTCGCGCGCTGGGCGGCGGTGAGCATCGGGTGTTTTGCGCTCAACCTGGTCACGGGCCTGGACGGGCCCTGGTTCCTCTTCCCGACCGCGGGCATGGGGATCGGCGTCCTGACCAGCTACGCCAAGCTCTGGCAGGCGGGATACAGCTGGCGGGACGTGCTCAATCGGCCGCCCGCGCCGGACGCGATCCAGGCGCCGGGCCAGAAGGGCCGCAGGGTGCTGGCCGCTCCGAAGCGGGAGGAGTTCGGGAGCTACTACGCGTCAATCAAGCAGGTGCACGCCGATCGCGCGGTGATCCTGGCCGAACTGGAGCGCATGAGCCCGTCCGACCGGGCGCAGCTCCCCGACGTGGCCGAGACGGTCGATGCGCTGTATCAGAAGGCCACGGAGATGGCCCGGACGCTCCACTCGATGGACGCCAACCTGGGCCGGGAGGGGCTGGCCCGGATCGAGGACCGGCTGGCGGAGCTCCGGCACGAACCCGAGGGGGAGGAACACCGTCGCAAGCTCACCTTGCTGGAACAGCAGAAGCGCGCCTATCAGGACCTGATCGGACGCCGGGGGCAGGTCGCCGACCGGCTCGAGTCCAGTGTGCTGGCCATGCAGAATGTCCGCTTCGACCTGATGCGGCTCAAGACCATGGGCATCGGCGCGGTGGCGGGCGACATTACCATGGCGACCCAGCAGGCCCGCGCCCTCTCCCGCGACGTGGACCATGCCATCGCCGCGGCGAGCGAGGTGCGCGAGGCGCTGGGGTGAGCGACCCTTTTCATCCGCGACAATACTGGGAAGAGCGTCTCCGGAAGAGCTACAGTCTGGCTGGAGTGGGGTACCTCCGCCTGGGGGCCCGCTACAACGCCTGGATGTACCGGGTCCGGGCCCGCGTCTTTGCGCGGGTCGCGCGGGAGCTGCGGGAGGACTGGCGAGCCGCGCGGGTGCTCGACGTGGGATCGGGCACCGGGTTCTACGTGGACCAGTGGCACCGGCTCGGCGCCGAGCGCGTTACCGGCCTCGATCTCACCGAAGTAGCGGTGCAGCGGCTCCGCGCCGCGTTCCCGAACGACACCTTTCACCGGCTGGACATCGGGGCAATGCTCCCCGAGAACTCCCCTGTTGCGGCCGGCCGGTACGATGCCGTGTCCGCGATGGACGTGTTGTTTCACATCGTGGAGGATGCGGCGTTCGATCGGGCGTTGTCGAATCTGGCAATGCTGCTCCAGCCCGGCGGCTGGCTGCTCTGGTCGGACAACTTTGTCCACCATGGCACCGAGCGGGTCCAGCACCAGGTGAGCCGGTCACTCGAGGAGAGCCAGGCGGCGGTGCGGCGGGCGGGCCTGGAGATCGTGCGGCGGGTGCCGATGTTCGTGGTGATGAACTACCCGGCGGACAGCGGATCTCGGCTGGCGCGAACGGCCTGGACCGCGGCGATCGGCCCGGCCTCGCTGGCCGAGCCGATCGGATGGGCCATCGGGGCCGCGCTTTTCCCCCTGGAGCTGGCCCTCACCCGCGCCGTCCGGGAAAGCCCCTCGACGGAACTCATGATCTGCCGCCGGCCCGGGGCGGCGCGCTAGAAGGCGAGGATCTCCTCCATCGCCGATCGCAATCCGGCCACGTTCGGCAGGATGATCTCCTCCAGCTCGGGCGCGTAGGCCACGAAGGTATCCGTAGAAGCGAGCCGGCGGACCGGCGCGTCGAGCCAGGCAAAGGCTTCGTCCGCAACTCGGGCCGAGATTTCCGCGCCGTAACCCCAGGAGAGCGAATCCTCGTAGGCGACGAGCACCCGGTTGGTCTTGCGGGTGGAGTGGAAGATCGCCTCCCAGTCCACCGGAGAGAGGCAGCGCAGGTCGATCACCTCGATGCTCGCACCGCCGGCCTCCTCCAGCTCCTTGGCGGCCTGAAGCGCCCGCTGCACCACCGCACCGTAGGTCACCACCGTCAGGTCCCTGCCCTCACGGACCACCTTGGCCTTGCCGAAGGGGATCATGAAGTTGGGGCCCGGATACGGAGCCTTGTTGTAGGTCTGCCGGTAGAGGTGTTTGTGCTCCAGAAACATCACCGGATCGTCGGCGCGGATCGCGGTGCGGAGCAGCCCGTTGGCGTCGAGCGCGGTCGAAGGACAGACCACCCGCAGACCCGGAATGCTGGTAAAGACGGCCGCGCCGGTCTGCGAGTGATACGGCGCCCCGCCCTTGAGGTACCCTCCATAGGTCACCCGGACCACGACCGGCGCGGCGAAGGCGCCGTTGGAGCGCCAGCGCAAGAGCGCCAGCTCGTTGCGGAGCTGCATGTAGGCGGGCCAGATGTAGTCGAAGAACTGGATCTCGACCACCGGCTTGAGTCCACGGGTCGCGAGCCCGATGGCGCGCCCCACGATATTGGCTTCGGCCAGCGGCGAGTTGTAGACCCGCGCACCGCCGAACCGCTTCTGCAACCCCCAGGTGACCTTGAAGACTCCGCCCTTGCCCTTGACCTGCTCCAGGTGGGCGTCGCGGCTGACGTCCGCAACGTCTTCGCCGAACAGCAGAATCCGCGGGTCGCGCCCCATCTCGTCCCGGAGACAGGCATTCAGCAGGTCCACCATGGTGGTGGGCTCGCCCTGGAAGTGGGGATCGTCCTCGGTGTCGAACTGTTCCGAAGTCGGGTCCACCTCGGCCGAGTAAACGTGACGGTAGAGCGTATCCGCCGCGGGCTGCGGAGAGGCAAGCGCGATATCGGTGGCGACCTGGATCTCCTCATCGCACTGCTGCCGGATCCGTTCCAGCTCAGCCTCGGTGGCGGTGCCCTCCTCGACCAGCCGGGCCGGGAAGG
>Ga0299906_10000069_pt1 | contig 92904 bp, 75 predicted proteins | sample RVTome_14_FD_200259 | JGI IMG/M metagenome (GOLD analysis project Ga0299906, IMG submission 200259) | Soil microbial communities from uranium-contaminated site in the Upper Colorado River Basin, Wyoming, United States - RVT145D125 (version 2) ...
GGCCAGGACCGCGTCTCCGGATCCCTGATCGTCCTGCGCGAGACGCGCGAGCTCGCCACCCATGAAGCGCTGCTCCACGAGTGCGCCGAGCTCCTGCACTGTGCCAAGAAAGCCTACTTCGTGCGCGACCTCCAGGGCCGGGTCCTGGCCTGGAGCAAGGGAGCCGAGGAGCTCTACGGATGGCGTACGGACGACGTCGTCGGGAAGAAGGACCACGACCTGTTCGGCGCCGAGGCCGCCGCGGCGTACAGGACCGGCACCCGGAACGCGGTGCGCAACGGAAGCTGGGCCGGTCAATTGCTCCAGCGCACGCGCAGCGGCCGCGAGATGCTCGTCGAGAGCCGCTGGGTCCTGCTCGGGAGCCAGGACGGCAAGGAGCCGTCGATCGTCGTGCAGAACGCCGACCTCTCCACGAGAAGCAGGCTCGAGAAGGAGGTCAGGTATGTCGAGCGGCTGCGCAGCGTCGGCTCCTTCGCGGCCGGCGTGGCGCACGACCTGAACAACCTCCTGGCGCCGGTCCTGATGTCCGTCGATGTCCTCCGCGGCATGGTGCGGGAGGCGGAGGGAACGCGGATCCTGGCCTCCGTCGAGAGGTGCGTCGAACGCAGCATCAAAGTGCTCAACCAGATGCTCCGCCTGTCGGCGACCGCGGAGGGCGAGCGGGCGGAAGTGCAGGTGCGGCACCTCATCTACGAGCTCCGGAATTTCATTCATACGACGTTTCCCGAGTCGATCGAGGTGACCACCGACTATTCGCAGGACCTGCCCACCGTCAACGCCGAGCCCACTCAGCTCTACCAGCTCCTGCTCAACCTCTGCTTCAACGCCCGCGACGCCATGGTCCGGGGCGGCATGTTGACGATCAAGGCCGAGCGCGTCGATCGGCATGCGGCGGCGCTCAGCGAGCACGCCGGCGAGGGGACCGGCGGCGCGGCGAGCGGCGCGTTCGTCCGCATCTCCGTCTCCGACACCGGGACGGGGATGCCGCCCCACGTAATGAAGCGGATCTTCGATCCGTTCTACTCGACCAAGGAGCCCGGGCAGGGAGCGGGGCTCGGCCTTTCCCTGGTGCGCTCGATCGCCAGGGCCCACGGCGGTTTCGTCGAGGTCTCGAGCCGCGTCGGTGAGGGCTCTACGTTCGACGTCTATCTGCCCGCGGCCGCCGAAGCCGCGTCATGATCAACCCGAGCGCTTCCACTGCCATGTTGAACAAAGAGCTCAACCTGCTGCTGATCGAAGACAATCCGGCGGAGGCCCGGCTCTTCCGCGAGCTGCTCCATGAGGTCACGGGCAATCGCTGGACCATGTCGGTCGCCGACCGGATGAGCTCGGCCCTGCAAGTCCTGGATGGGCAGGCGTTCGACGCCGTGCTGCTCGACCTGTCCCTCCCCGACAGCTACGGACTCGCGACTCTCCGCGAGGTCCTCGGGCGCATCCCCGCGGTGCCGATCGTGGTGCTGACCGGGCTCGACGACGGCGACCTCGCCATGCAGGCGGTCTCGCTCGGCGCCCAGGACTACCTGGTGAAAGGTCAGGTCGACGGCCTCCTCCTGGCGCGCTCGCTGCGCTACGCCATCGAGCGCAAGGAGGCGGAGTCGGCGCTGCGCCGCAGCGAGGAGCGGTTCCGCCGCGCCTTCGACGACGCGCCGATCGGCATGGTGCTCGTCGATACCGATCAGCGCTTCAAGGACGCCAACAAGGCGTTCGGCGCGATGCTCGGATACAGCAGGGAGGAGCTGCTGGGGATGAGCTTCGCCGACGTCACGCATCCCCGCGACGCCGAAGGCGACCGGCTCCTCGCGCAGCGCAGGTTCACCGGCGAGGAGGATCCGCCGCGCAAGCTCACGCGGCAATTCCTGAAGAAGAGCCGTGAGTCCGTCTGGGTCGAGATCACCGCCAGCTCGATCCGCGACGAGACCGGACGCGTCATCTACGGAGTCGGCATGTTCGAGGACCTCACGCAGCGGCGGGAGATCGAGGCCCAGCTCCGCCAGTCCCACAAGCTCGAAGCGATCGGCCGGCTCGCCGGCGGCGTCGCCCACGACTTCAACAACCTGCTGACGGTCATCCTCGGCTACTCCGAGATGTTGATCGAGATGCTCGGGAGCGAGGACCCCCGGCGGCAGACCGCCGGCGAGATCCGCAAGGCGGGCGTGCGAGCCAGCTCGCTGACCCGCCAACTGCTGGCGTTCAGCCGCTCGCAAGTGCTCGAGCCGCGGGTGCTCGACCTCAACGCCGTGGTGGAGAACACGGACCGGCTGCTGCGCCGCCTGATCGGGGAGGACGTCGCGCTGACGATCCGTCTCGAGCCCGAGCTGGGGCGGATCGAGGCCGACGTCGCGCAGCTCGAGCAGGTGATCCTGAACCTCGCCGTCAACGCCCGCGACGCCATGCCCAAGGGTGGCGAGCTCGAGATCGTGACCGCCAACGTCCGCATCGGCGAGGAGGAGGCCGCGCTGCGCGAGCCGCAGCCTGCCGGGGATTACGTGATGCTCCGGATCCGGGACACCGGAGAGGGCATGAACGCCGAGACCAAGACGCGGATCTTCGAGCCCTTCTTCACGACCAAGGAGGAGGGCAAAGGAACCGGCCTGGGGCTCGCCACCGTCTATGGTATCGTGAACCAGACTGGAGGCTTCATCAGGGTCGAGAGCGAGCCTGGTTCGGGGGCCACGTTCCGGATCTACCTGCCGAGGGTCTACAAGACGTTGACCGCATCGACCGGCTTCACCATCACCGGCGGCCGAGCCGGAGGGACGGAGACCTTGATCCTGGTGGAGGACCAGGAGGAAGTCCTCGACCTGGCGACCGCGGTCCTCCGCGACCGCGGCTACACGGTCTTGAAAGCCGCCGGCGGCGCCGAAGCGATCGAAGTCTGCGCGGCGCACGACGGTCCGATCGACCTCCTGATCACCGACGTGGTGATGCCCGGGATGAACGGCCGCCAGCTCGCGGAGCGCCTCGCCCAGAGTTACCCGGACCTCAAGGTCCTGTACATCTCGGGCTATACCAACGACGCGGTCGTCCGCCGCGGCTTCCTCGAATCCGGGCTCCGCTTCCTGCAGAAGCCGTTTACCGGCAACGTGCTGGCGCAGCGGGTCCGCGACGTCCTGGACGGGGGCTCGGGTTCAGTGGCCGCCGGCTCCTCGCAGGCCTCCCTGGAAGCCGCGCCGCAGACCTAGAGGCGGCCGCGAGCGCTTCCACGCTCGACCTCAGTCGGCAAGGCCGTGCTTCAAGGCATAGCGCACGATGGCGGCCGTGCTGTCCAGGTTCATCTTCTCGCGGATGCGGCTGCGGTAGGTGCTGACGGTCTTGACGCTGAGATTGAGCTGCTTGGCGATGTCGGAGGTGGACTTGCCGGCGGCGATCAGGCGCAGCACCTGGAACTCGCGATCGGAAAGGACCTCGTGGGCCGGCCGGTCCTCGTCGCGGCCCAACCTGAAGGCCAGGCTCGAGGCGAGCTCGGGCGGCAGGTAGTGGCCGCCGGCATAGACCGCGCGCACCGCCTTGACGACCTCCGCGGCGGCACGGTCCTTGGTGAGAAAGCCCTCGGCTCCGGCCTTCAGGCTCCGGATGGCGTATTCGTCGTCGCGATACGACGTGAGGACCAGGACCCGCAGCGCCGGATTCGCGCTCTTGAGCTCCTCGGCGACGGCGAAGCCTCCCCGGCCGGGCATTTCCAGGTCGAGCAGCACGACGTCGGGACGCGTTTCCCTTGCCCCGCTCAGCGTCTCCGGTCCCGTGGCGGCCTCGCCCACGACCTCGATCTGGGGCTGGTCCTCGAGGACCCGCCGCAGGCCCTCTCGGAACATCGTGTGATCATCCGCGATGAATACTCTGATTGCCACGATCCCTCCTTGTGGTCGAGGGTAGGGAATTTCCCTACGCTGGCCACGCGGAATATTCTCCTCGCCGAAAGACTAGCACCTCGGACCCGTCGCGAACAAGCTCACGCCGAAGGATCTCTGAGAAAGCGCAGAGATCAAGCGTCCGTGTAGGAACATTCCGACATGGGCTCACCGCGCCTTTCTGAGCCCGGCTGCGGCGGCTGAGACCGCCGGCGGCCCGGGCGCCCGCTCTTCCACCACCGGTTGCACCGCCGTTCCCTGAGTCCCTGTCGGAATGTTCGCACATGGCTTGCCATGTGAATTCCTATACGTAGATCCACCGATCGCCGATTCTTCTCCGCGGCCGCGATTCCTAAGCTGTGAACAGTCGTCGAACGGCTGGTTTGCGGCGGCGACTCACCGGCAACTATCGAGGAGAAAGGACGGCGATCCCATGAATACGATCCTCTCAGCAATCCTGTTCAACGTGCTGTTGGCGGCTCCCGCCATCGACGACGTCGCGGCCGTTCCGGCGTCGCAGCAGCGGGCGGCGATCGGCGTCGAGATCGATTGGGATCTGCGGGAGGAGCAGGTCCTCGGTGGGGCCGCCAGACTTTCGGTCGAGGAGCAACTGGCGTCGTATCTCGGACCCACGCCCGCCGCCGGCGGCCGCTACTCCGAGAAGCGCCGCGTCCGCCGGTTGTTGGAAGATCCCGCGATCGCGCAGAACTTCCACCAGATCCGCGACCCGTGGTTTCAGGGCTCGCTGACGGAGTGGACCGGGGACCGGCTCTTCACGTCCGTGCCGGCGTTCATCCACTTCAAGGTCATGATCTCCCGCAACTTGTACTTCCGCGGCCTGGAGGTCGACGCGGCGAACGTGCGGCGGGAATACGAGCGCATCCGGACCGTGCGCGAGGGGCTGCGCGATCTGCGTCTGTTCGCCGACCGGCAGGTCGTCTACGCCGCTTCCAACGATCTCGTCCGCGAGGGCGAATATCTGTTTGGGCGCCAGCCCGTTCAGCGCCGGCTGGCGAAGACCGCGGCCGAGCTGGTCTTCCTGCGCGAAGGGGACGCTTCCGGCGCGCGGCTCGAGCGCGCGCTCTCCCCCTCGTCGCCGGTGACCTTGCTCTTCGAGGGCCACGGGCGGCCGCTGGCGCTCAAGTTCGACGGCAAGCAGACCCCCGAAAGCCTGGCCGACCGTGTTGCCGCGACAATCGCTGCGAGGATGAGCGCGGCCGGGGCCTCCGCCGCGCCGTTCATCCTCATCCTCGATTCCTGCCAATCCCACAACTTCGGGCGCCGGCTGCTCGAGATCCTGCGGCAAAATAACCCGGCGATGCCGATGCCGATCGTCATCACTCCCGAAGAGTATGGCCAGGACTTCGTCAAGAACGCCTACAGCGACCGCTTCCTCATTCAGGATCTCCGGATTCCCTATTCGTCGCGAAACCACCTGGGAGCGCTGCTCGAGGGCTTTGCTCTCGTCACCTCGATCTACGTTCCCGATGGGAACAACGAGCTGACCCAGATAGGCTGAGCCGCCGAGGAGCTCTCGCCAATTCCTCTGACTTCCGGGCTCGAAGCTAGCAAAACGACCGGTCGGTTGATAAGCTATCTGAAGTCGGGTGGGCCGATGCTCGGCCGGGCCGTAGGTTGTTCCTGAGAGGCTCAGCAAATGGATGGGCATCTTGGACGATCGGTCTGGACCGTCTTGGCCGTCCTGGGGACGGCCTGGTTGGCGATACCGATGAGCGACCATCGATCGTCACTTCAAGTAGCATGCGGTTCACCGAGAATGACCTCGTAGACGAGACCAGGAATCTCGTTTCTGCGGCGCCGGAGTGTCTGCGGGCGTGGTCGTGGCTCCTCTGGACCAGTCCGACGGTGGCGGACAACGTCTCGGGAATGACGGTGCCGCTGCTCTCGGAGCTCGAACGGCTCGGCACGGTGTCGTCCCTTGCCAGCTACCTGCTCGCGGACATGAAAGACCACCTCGAGAAGATCTACCGCGAGTCCGAGGAGGCCGGCCCGCCGGCGCCCTGGAGGGTCTCGGAAGGTCCGGCGCAAGGACCGCCACGGATTCTGATCGTGGACGACGACGCGCTCTTTCCCATGCTCCTGGTGCGCCTGCTCAGAGACCTGGGATACCAATCCCTGGCCGTCGCCAGCGGCGAACGCGCCCTGGAGGCCCTGCGCGCCGCCCCGTTCGACGCCGTGTTGATGGACTGCCAGATGCCCGGGCTCGACGGCTACGAGACGACGCGCCGTGTCCGCCGACTGGAGGCCCGGGCCGAGCTCGCCCATCACGGGCGGCTTCCGATCATCGCCGTGACCGGCCAGCCGAGAGAGACGGCCGTGACGCAGTGCCTGGCCGCGGGAATGGACGATTTCCTCTCCAAGCCGCCGTCGGCGATGGAGCTTGTCGCGGCCCTGGACCGGTGGCTGGCCGCGCGCTGAGCGTTTGCTCGCGCGGCGCCACAAGCGCTATCTTCGAAGCCCGAGGACAAGGAGACCCGAGATGCCGGTAGCCTGCTCCCGGAGCGCAGGCGGCGGAGTTGCGCTACCATGGTGTCCAGGAGCCCCCGGCCATGCTCGTCCAGATCGTCTTTGCCTTCGGTTCCGCGGCACTCTCGAGCGCCCTGACCCTGGGCGTCGCCTGGTGGCTTTTCCGCCGGCGCTGGCTGCCCCGCCTCGAGGACGAGCTGCGCGCCCGCGAGGCGGCGCTCGACGCCAAGCTCGCGGCCTTCGGGCAGCGTCTCGAGGTACACGTGAAGAAGGGCATCGTCGACGGCGTCACCGCCATCCCGTCGTCCGAGGTGCTGCGCGAGAGCACCCGTTCGCTCGCCCGCACCGGCGCCGAGGCGGTGAGCGCCGGGCTCGAGAGGCTGCTCGGCGGCCGTCCGCGGCGACCTTGACGCGTCCTGTCGTCAGACGGCGGACGCGCATGCCGCCGTCGCCGAAGACGATGACGCTGCCGGAGAGGAAGTGCTGGTCGGGCTCGGCCCAGCGGGCCACGGCGTAGCCCACCCAGCCCTCGCCGCCGGCCTGCTGGCGGCCCCAGCTCCAGCGCTCCGTGAAGGCCGCCCCGAGCTCGGGATGGACGCTCCAGCGGACCGCCGCGTCCGACGGCTTCAGCACCAGGGCCGCCGGCACCGCGAGAGCCGTCACGATCAGGATCCGAATCGCGTGCTTGGCAATCATGACCTTGTCCTCCTGGTCCTATTCGTCGATCTCTTGCAGCAGTTGGATGAGGGCTTCGCGGGCCGCAGGCGTCTCCATGTCGCCGAGCTCTTCGGCGGCGGCACGGCGGATCCGCGGGTCCGGGTCGCGGCGCGCCACCTCGGCGAGGGCGGCGACGGCGCTCGCCGTCTCGAGGTCGGCGAGGGTGTCGACGATCTCGAGCCGGCGGCGCACGTCCGGGACCCGCGCCAGGACCGCGGCGAGCGCCTTCTCCGCCTCCTCGCTCTCGAGGTCCCCGAGCTCGTCGATCGCTTCGAGCGCCAGCCGGTCGTCGTCGCCCGCGGCGAGCTCCGCGAGGAGCTGCGCGAGCCCCGGCGGCTGGCGGTCGGCGAGCTCGCCAAGCGCCTCCATCCGTACCCGGGCGGGCTGGGCCGCCGCCTGGGGCGTCACGGTCACGGTCGCCTGCGGTGGGCGCAGCAGAGCGCCGAGACCCACGCCGAGGACGACGAGCGCGGCGGCCAGCGCCGCGGCAACGGGATAAGGCAGACGCAGGAGGGCCGGCCGCGGCGGACGATCGAGCTCGTCCAGGACCGGGCGCAGGCGGCTCCAGGCGTCGACGTGGGGGCGCGGCGGCAGGGCCGCGGCGACGCGGGCCGCCGTCGCCTCCAGGGTCGCCAGCTCCTCGGCGCAGGCCACACAGCCCGCGAGGTGACGCTCGAACGCGGCGCGACGCGCGCCCTCGAGCTCGCCGTAGACCGCCTCGACGAGGTGGCCGCGCCAGCTTCGGCAGCCGCTCACGTCGCCTCCTCGGTTCGGCCGTAGACCGCGAGCTCCCGGCGCAGCCGGCGCAGGGCGCGGAAGAGCAGGTTCTTCACCGTGCCCTCGGCGCGGCCGGTGACCTCGGCGGTCTCGCGGATCGAGAGCTGGTTGAGCTGGCGCAGCACGAAGACGTCGCGCTCGGCGGGGGTCAGACGCCCGAGGGCGTGGGCGACGTCGGCGCGCAGGCGTCCCGAGACCGCCGCGCGCTCGGGATCGGCGTCCGGCCGATGTTCGACCCAGCGCTCCTCGTCCGGCGGCCGCGGCACGTCGTCCTGATGACGCTCGACGAGCTCCCGGAACGCCTCGCGGTCGCCGCGGCGAGCGCGCTCGACGAGCTCGTTCTCATCCATGGCTCACCGCTCGGCGTCCTCCGTCCCCTTCACGCGCGTTTGGACGGAAGGGGCGCGCGAAAGGTTTGCAGCGGGGCGTCAGGGCGATTCGGCCCATGACGGCACTGTGCCGAGCCGGACGTCCAGGACGACGGGGAGCAGCGCGAAGGCCAGGAGCGTGACCAGGACGATGAAGATCAGGTTGAGCCACACGCCCGCGCGGGCCATCTGGGGCACGGACACAAAGCCGCTGCCGTAGACGATGGCGTTGGGCGGCGTCGCCACCGGCAGCATGAAGGCGCAGCTCGCGGCGATGGTGGCCGGCACCATCAGCAGCAGCGGGTTTTGCCCCAGGCCGACGGCGATCGACGCCAGCACCGGCAGGAAAGCCGCGGCCGTGGCCGTGTTGCTGGTCAGCTCGGTGAGGAAGATGATCACGGTGACGACCAGCAGCGTCAGCAGCAGCACCGGCCATCCCCGCAGGCCGCCCACGGCGCCGCCCAGCGCCGCGGCGAGGCCGCTCGACTCGATCGCCGAGGCGAGGCTGAGGCCGCCGCCGAAGAGCAGCAGCACCCCCCACGGCAGCCGCGTGGTGGATTCCCAGCCCAGGGCGAACGTGCCGCGCCGCCAGTCGAGCGGCACCGCGAACAGCAGCATCGCGCCGAGCACCGCGATGCCCGGGTCCGAGAGCCCCGGCACCCACCCCTCGAGCGCCGGCCGCGTCACCCACAGGCCGGCGGTCAGCGCGAAGACGACGGCGACCCGCCGCTCCTCCGGCGAGAGGCGGCCGAGCTTGCGCAGCTCCTCGCGCAGGTATTCGGCGCCGCCGGGGATCGACCGGACGCGGATCGGGTAGACCAGCCGGGTGAGCACGAAGAAGGTCACCACGAGCCCGACGACCGTGAGCGGCAGGGCGAGGAGCAGCCAGTCGAGAAACGCCACTTCGAAGCCGTAGGAGTCGACCATGAACGCCGCCAGCAGGGCGTTGGTGGGCGTGCCCACGAGAGTTGCGACGCCGCCGAGGCTCGCGGCGTAGGCGATCGCCAGCATGAGGACGATGCCGAAGGCGCGGGCGTCCGCGGGGTCGACGCCCTCGCGGCTCTCGACCAGCTCGATCACCGACAGGCCGATCGGCAGCATCATCATGGCGGTGGCGGTGTTGGAGATCCACATGCTGAGGAAGGCCGAAGCCACCATGAAGCCGGCGACGATGCGCGCCGGCCGGGTGCCGAGGCGGGCGATGACGTTGAGCGCCAGCCGGCGGTGGAGGCGCCAGCGCTCCATGGCCAGCGCGATCAGGAAGCCGCCGAGGAAGAGAAAGATCAGCGGGTTGGCGTAGGACGCGGCGGCGGCGCCGATCGGGGCGACGCCGAGCAGCGGGAAGAGCACCAGCGGCAGCAGCGAGGCGGCGGGGATGGGGATGGCCTCGGTCATCCACCAGGCGGCCATCAGGAGGCCGGCGGCGGCGGTGCGCCAGGCCGCCGGCTCGAGGCCGCCGGGCGGCGGCACCAGCAGCATGACGGCGAAGACCGCGAGGCCGACCACCAGCCCGGCGCGCTGGCGGGGACGGTAGACGGGGGATGCGTCGGTCATCGGCCGCCGACTATAGTAGAGCCGCCGGCTCGGTAACACCCTGGCAGGTAGGCCCCCGGGCTACCCCGGCGGGTATAGGGCGACGGTCGCGGCGCGCGTAGAGTGCCGACATGAGCAACCTCGCCGCAGCCGCCGCCGTCATGCTCGGGCTGGGCCTCTTTTTCGGCTTCGTCCTGGCGCTGGCTTACCGCTTTCTGCGGGTCGAGGAGGACCCCCGCATCGACCGCGTGGAGGAGATGCTGCCGGGCTCCAACTGCGGCGCCTGCGGCGAGCCCGGCTGCCGCGGCCTGGCCGAGAAGCTGGTCGCCGGCACGGCGGCGCCTTCGAAGTGCACGGTGTCGAGCCCGGCCGGTCTCGAGGCGATCGCCGAATTCCTCGGCGTCGACGCCGGCGAGCAGGTGAAGCTCGTGGCGCGGCTGCACTGCGGCGGCGGCCTCGGCCGCGCCCTCCAGGTGGCGACCTACGAGGGCTATGCCTCGTGCCGCGCTGCTCACCTGGTCGGCGGAGGCGGCCTCGAGTGCTCCTGGGGCTGCCTCGGTCTCGCCGACTGCATGCTGGCCTGCGACTTCGACGCCATCCGCATGAACGCCGTCAACCTCCCGGCCGTGGACGTCGACAAGTGCACCGCCTGCGGCGACTGCGTGGACGCCTGCCCGCGCGACCTCTTCGAGCTCCTTCCGGTCAACCACCACCTGATCGTGCAGTGCAAGGCGCCGCTCGCCGCCGACGAGGCGCGGCGCCTCTGCAAGGTCGTCTGCGACGCCTGCGGGCGCTGCGCCCAGGACGCCGCTCCCGGCCTGATCACGATGGTGAACAACCTGCCGGTGGTCAACTACGCGGGCGGCGGCCCGGCGACGCCCGAGGCCACCCTGCGCTGCCCTACGGGCGCCATCCAGTGGGTGGTCGGCGAACAGTTCACGGACATCTCGCAGCAGGAGCAGCCCAATGCCTGACCTCGCCGCTACCGCACGGCGCCTGGTGCGGCGCCTCGTCGCTACTCCCGAGAAAACGGTGGCCGCGGAAAGTCTGACCGTGTCGGACGGCGTCGGACTGGTCCGACAGGTCGAGACTGTGCTCGGCGCCGCGCTCGAGAGCGGAGGACGGGCCGGTCTCGCCGCGGCTCTGGGACGGACGGCGGCGGGGCAGCGCGCGGCGGCCTTCCTCACCGGCGACGAGCTGGCCGGCTCGCTCGACCTGGTGGCGACGGCCGCGCGCCGGCGGCTGCCGCTGGTGCTGCACGTGACCGCGGACGGCGGCCACGAGGCCTGCCATGCCGCCGCCGACGCCGGCGCCGTACTCTTCTTCGCCGCCGACGTGCAGGATGCCGCGGACCTGACGCTGCTCGCCCGCCGCCTCGCCGAGGACGCCCTGGCGCCGGTGGCCGTGGCCATGGACGGCCGCGAGACCGCCCGCGCCATGCACGACGCGCGCCTGCCGGCGCCCGAGGCGGTCGCGCGCTTCCTCGGCGGCGCCGGCGACACGGTCCATCCGCCGACGCCGAGCCAGACCATGCTCTTCGGTGACCACCGCCGGCGGCTGCCGCGCTGGCACGACGGCGGCCGGCCGCTGCTCCACGGCGCCGAGCCGGCGGCCCTCGCCGGTGCGTCGCGGTGCGCCTTCTTCGACGTCCACCTGCCTGAGCTCCTGGCGCGCGCCTTCGGCGACTTCTCGCGCGAATTCGGACGACGGCCCGAAGCCCTCGACACCCATCACGCCGACGACGCCCGCTTCCTCCTGTTGGCGCAAGGGGCGGCGGTGGAAACGGCGACGGCGGCGGCCGCGGCGCTGCGCGCTTCGGGCGTCAAGGCCGGCGTGGTGGGCCTGCGGGTGGTGAGCCCCTTCCCCGCCGCCGGGCTCGTGGAGCTCCTGCGCGGGCGACGCGGGGTGGCAGTGCTCGAGCGCCTCGAGGCCGGCTTCGCCGAGCCGCCGCTGCTGGCGGCGACGCGGGCCCTCCTCGAGCGCGCCCGCCACGGCCCGGATCGGGGGGGAGCGCACGGCGACGGCGGCCTGCCGGCGCTCGGCGACCGCGAGGTCCCGCCGCTGGCGTCGGCGTTCTACGGCGCGACGCTGCGGGCGGCGGACGTCGTCGCCCTGGTGCGCGCCATGACCGCGGGTGAGACGGTCGCGGGCGAGACGCCGTCGTCCGTCTGGCTCGGGATCGACACCGCCGCCGCCGGCGACGCCTGGCCCAAGCGCCGGGCCCTGCGCGACGCGCTGCGACGCGCCTATCCCGACAGCGTCCGCCTCGGCCTGCGCGGCGCCGAGACGCCGGACCCGGCGCCGCCGGGCGCGCTGGTGGTGAGCGTCCACCGCATCGCCGCGGACGACGGTTTCCTGGGCGACGCGGCGGCGCTGCTCTACCGCCTGCTCGGCGGTCACCTGCGCGCCCGTCCCGCCGTCGACGAGGGCTGGGGCGTCGAGCGCGTCGACCTGGTGACGCAGGCGGCTTCGCCGTTGCCGGACGGCGGCGACGGCGTCGCCTCGAGCGTCGCGGTGTGGAGGGCGGGCAAGGGCCCGGCGGCCGTCCTCCTGGCGAGGATTCAGGACGGCGGGGCGGTGCTGCTGGCGGACGGGACGCGTCCGCCCGGTCTCGGCCCTGCCGTCGAAGAACGTGGCATCAAGGTCTACGCGGCGCGGGAACCCTCACCCCCAACCCCTCTCCCAGGGGGAGAGGGGAGCTCGGAACGGATCCTGGGAACGCTGGCCGGCGTGCTGAGCCTCGAGGGACGCTCGGAGGTGTCGCTGCGCAAGCTCCTGCAGGCCCGGCGGGCGATGCTCGCGGACGCCGGCGACGTGGAGGCCCGTCTCGACGCGCTGCAGGCGGGCTTCGAGCGCGTCGCGCGGATCTCTGCCGCGGACCTCGGCGACGCCCGCCCGGCGGCCGAGGCCGGGCCGCCGCCGGCGGTGCGTCGTCTCGGCCGCTGCACGGCGCCGCTCGCCGACCTGCCCGGCTTCTGGGACCGCGTGGGGGGCGGCGCGCTGGCGCCCGACCCGTTCCTCGCTACCGGCACCGTGCCCCCCCTCTCGTCGGCGCTGCGCGACCTGTCGCCGGCCCGCGGCGTGCTGCCGGCGTTCGACCCGGCGCCGTGCACCGGCTGCGGCGGCTGCTGGTCGGCTTGTCCCGACGCCGCGGTGGCGCCGGTGGCGATCGACCCGGCGGCGCTGCTGGCCTGCGGCATGGAGTGCGCCGCGGCCCATGGACGCCCGGCGGACAAGCTGCGCATGGTGGCGTCGAAGGTGGCGTCGCGTGTGCGCCAGGAGATGGCGGCGCCGGATTGGAAAGGCGGTACGGCCGGGGAGCTTTACGACGCCGCGTTCGCCGCTGCCGTCGACAAGATGAAGCTCCCGGACGAGCGCAAGGCCGAGCTACGCGACGCCCACGCCGCGGCGCGCGCGGAGATCGCCGCGCTGCCCGTGGCGCGCACCAGGCCTTTCTTCGACGACGCGGACGACGGCGAGCTCTTCGCGCTGGCCCTCGACCCGGACGCCTGCAAGGGCTGCGGCCTGTGCGTGGCGGCTTGCGAGCCGGGCGCGCTGACCGCCGTCGCCGACGACGCGGAGCGGACGGCCGCGGCCCGCGAGCTGTGGCGCTTCTGCGACGAGCTGCCCGAGGCATCGGCGGCGACCCGCGAGCGCGTCGGCCGTCATCCGGAGGTCGGAGCGCTGGCCGCCGCCCTGATGTCGCGGGCGGCGCGCGAGGTGATGGCCGGCGGCCATGGCGCCGAGCCGGGCTCGGGCGCGGCCCTGGCCCTGCGCCAGGTGCTCGGCGTCGCCGCCGACCGGCTGCGCCCGCGGCGCGAGCGTCAGCTCGCGGCGCTGCGCGAGCTCAAAGAGAAGCTGGCGTCGGCGATCCACGGCACCCTCGCCCAGGCCCTGCCCGGCCGCGACCTCGACGCCCTGGCCCGCGGCCTCGACGCCTTGAGCCAGCCCGACGCAGAGCTGGCGGAGCTCACCGCCCGGGTGGAGACCGCCTTCGAGGACGAGCGGGTGGACGTGACGCGCGCCCGCCGCCTGGTGGAGGCGGCGCGCGCCGTGGCCGACCTCGAGTGGCGGTGGACGACGGGGGAGAGCGGACTCGGCCAGGCCCCGCTGGGGCTGGTGCTGACCGTGCCCGGGCTCGCCTGGGCTGCGTCGTTCCCGTACCAGCCGTTCCGCCTGCCGGTGACCGTGGACGCCACCGGCGACGCCGCCGACCTGGCGCGCGGCCTCGCCGCCGGACGGCTCGCCGAGACCGTGGACGCCGCGCGGGTGCTGCGGCGTGCGCGCCTCGAGCTCGATCGTCCCCTGGAGGCGCCGCGGGCCGCCGCCGAGCTCGACGCTCTCGCCTGGGAAGACCTCGACGACGACGAGCGCGCCCTCGCCGCGCCGCTCTTCGTCACGATTTCCGAAGAGGACCTGGACCGCGGCGTCGGGGGCGCCATGACGGCGCTCCTGGGGTCGGACCTGCCGGTCAAGGTCCTCGTCCTACAAGCTTGGGCGCCGGAGGACCACCCTTCCTCCTCCTCCTCTCACACCGGCCTCGACGAGGCCACGAAGAAGTCCGCATTCTTCGTCCAGTCCTCCGTCGCCCATTCTGAGCATCTCGCCAGGGCCGTGGCCGCCGCGATCGACCGCGGCGGCCCGGCCCTCCTCCGCGTGCTCGCGCCGAGCCCGGCTCGCGGCGGCTTCGCCGCCGACGAGACGCTGGCCCGGGCGCGCGAGCGCGTCGAGTCGGGCGCGTTCGCGCTCGGAGAACCCTCACCCCCCAACCCCCCTCTCCCAAGGGGAGAGGGGGGCTCGATCCCCCACGTCTTGCTCCCCTCTCCCTCTGGGAGAGGGGCCGGGGGTGAGGGTTCCGCCGAGCTGGAGGCGCGGCACGCGGCGGAGATCGCGGCGCTGCGCCGCGACTACGAAGGACGGCTGGCGGCGGCGCGAACGGGTCTGCAGGCGGAGATGGCCCGGCGTCTGCGCGCGCGCCTGATGCGGATCGCCTCGCAGCCGCCCGCCGGCGGCGGCGACGGCCCGGAGGCACGCGGATGATGATCGGCGCCTTCGCCCGCACCTTCCGCCACGGCATCCACCCCGCGGGCCACAAGGAGGCGACCGAGCACCTTCCGGTGGAGCGGATGCCCTTCGTCGACCGCTACGTGATGCCGCTCGGTCAGAGCGCCGGCGCGCCGAGCCGGCCCGTGGTGCGCGCCGGCGAGCGGGTGCGCCGCGGCCAGGTGATCGCCGCGCCCGCGGCCTTCGTCTCCTCGACCCTCCACAGCCCGGTCGGCGGCACCGTCGTCGGCCGCGGCCCGGGCCACCATCCGAGCGGCCAGCTCGTGGACGCGCTGGAGATCGAGGCCGATCCCTACGACCCGCAGCGGCTTCCCGCCGGCGAGGCGATCCCCTGGCGCGAGCTGACGGACGACGAGTTCGTGACCCACGTGCAGCACGCGGGTCTCGTGGGCATGGGCGGCGCCGCCTTTCCCAGCCACGTCAAGTACAAGCTCCCGGCGGGCAAACGCGTGCGCCGCCTGATCGCCAACGGCTGCGAGTGCGAGCCCTTTCTCACCGCCGACCACCGGACGATGGTGGAGCGCGCCGCCGACGTGCTGCGCGGCCTCGAGATCCTCGGCAGGCGGCTCGGCGCCGAGGAGGCGGCGATCGGCGTCGAGCTCAACAAGGCCGACGCCATCGCGGCGCTCGAGCGCGAGATCGCCGCGCGTCCGCTGCCGGGCCTGCCGGTGCGCGTCGTGCCGCTCAAGGTGAAGTACCCCCAGGGCGCCGAGAAGATGCTGATCGACGCCGTCTACGGCCTCGAGGTGCCGGCCGGCGGCCTGCCGATCGACGTCGGCTGCCTGGTCAACAACGTCGGCACCCTGGCCTCCCTCGCCGACTGGTTCGACCGCGGCTGGCCGCTGATCGAGCGCGTCGTCACCGTGGCGGGCCCGGGCGTCGCGCGGCCGGCCAACCTCTTGGTGCCGGTGGGCACCCCGGTGCGCGCCGTGCTCGACCACTGCGGCGGCCTGTCGGCGGAGACCCGCGAGGTGGTGATGGGCGGGCCGATGATGGGCATGCCGCTGGCGAGCCTCGACGTGCCGGTGCTCAAGGGCACCTCCGGGCTGCTCGCCTTCACCGAGGTCGAGACGCGGCTGCCGGCCGAGTACACCTGTATCCGCTGCGGACGCTGCGTGGAGGCCTGCCCGCAGTTCCTCAACCCGTCGCGCCTGGCGCGCCTGGCGCGGGCCGGCCGCTGGGAGGAGATGGAGCGCTACTTCGCCCTCGACTGCGTGGAGTGCGGCTCGTGCAGCTTCTCGTGTCCGTCGGGCATCCCGATCGTCCAGCTCATTCGCGTCGGCAAGGCGAAGCTGCGGGAGCAGAGGGCGAAAGCCTCATGAGCGCGCACAGCCCCCGTCTCCAGGTCCACACGTCGCCCTTCCTCCGCCAGGGCGTGACCACGCCCGGCCTGATGGGCGACGTGCTGCTGGCGCTGGTGCCGGTGCTCGCCGTGGCGACCTATTACTTCGGATTGAGCGCCCTGCTGGTGGTGGCGGCGGCGGCCGCGGGCGCGGTCGGCGCCGAGCGTCTGCTCGGGCCCAAGGGCGCGATCCGCGACAACAGCGCGCTGCTCACCGGCGTCATCCTGGGGCTGGTGCTGCCGCCCGGGCTGCCGTTGTGGATGGCCTTTCTGGGCGGCGTGGTGGGCATCGGCCTGGGCAAGCTGGTCTGGGGCGGCCTCGGTCACAACCTGTTCAACCCGGCGCTGGTGGGCCGCGCCTTCCTGCAGGCCGCCTTCCCCACGGCGCTGACGACCTGGCCCGTGCCTACCGGCTTGCCGGGCCTCCACGCCAGCAGCTTCGCCGCGCCTTTCCTGCACGGCGAAGTCGACGGCCTCACCGGCGCCACGCCGCTCAACCTGATGAAGTTCGCCCACGAGGCGACGCCGCTGGCCGACCTGCTGCGCGGCAGCGTCGGCGGCTCGCTCGGCGAGACGAGCGCCGCCGTCATCGTGCTCGCCGGGATCTTCCTGGCGGCGCGCCGGGCCTTCGACTGGCGCATCCCCGTCTCCGTCCTGCTCGCGGTCGCCGTTTTCTCGGGCGCCCTCTACCTGGTCGACACGGGACGCTACGCGTCGCCGCTTTTCATGCTGCTGTCGGGCGGCCTGCTCTTCGGCGCCGTGTTCATGGCCACCGACCCGGTGAGCTCGCCGCTGGCGCCCAGGGGGGCATGGATCTACGGCGCCGGCATCGGCATCCTGGTGGTGCTGATCCGCACCTGGGGCGGCCTGCCCGAGGGCGTGATGTACGCGATCCTGCTGATGAACGCGGCCACGCCGCTGCTCGAGCGCATCGACCAGCCGCGGGCGTTCGGCCGTGGCGCTCGGAGGACCATCGCATGAACGGCGACCTGGTGCAGATCGAGAGCCACCGGCGCGCCGGCGATTCCATGCCGCGGCTGGTGACGACGCTCGCCCTTGCGGGGTTGCTGTCGGGCCTGGCGATCGTCGGCGCCTTCGAGGCCACGCGTCCGCGGATCGCCGCCAACCAGGCGCGGGCGTTGCGCGCCGCGGTCTTCGAGGTGGTGCCCGGGGCGGCGAAGCTGCAACGGCTGGCCTGGCGCGACGGCCGGTTGCAGGCTGCCGCCGGCGACGCCGGCGCCGAGCCGTCGATCTACGCCGGCTACGGCGAGGACGGCCGCTTCCTCGGCTACGCCATCACGGGCGAAGGCGCCGGCTACCAGGACGTCATCGCGCTCCTCTACGGCTTCGACCCGGCGCGCCGCCGCGTGGTGGGCATGCGGGTGCTCGAGAGCCGCGAGACCCCGGGGCTGGGCGACCGCATCTACAAGGACGAGGGCTTCGTCGGCGCCTTCCGCGACCTCGCGGTGGAGCCCGAGATCGAGCTGGTGACCGGCGGCGACGCCACCGCGGCCAACCAGGTCGACGGTCTCACCGGCGCCACCATCTCGTCGCGGGCGGTGGTGCGGATCGTCAACGACGCCAACGCCGAATGGCTGGCGCGGCTGTTCCCGCCGGGCAGCGAGCCCCCCCTCGCCGAGGAGGAGAAACCGTGAACGACGCCCAGAACCCTCACCCCCCTCCCCTCTCCCAGGGGGAGAGGGGAGCCGGAAGCGCCTTCTATGGCGAATTCGTCAAGGGGCTGTGGCGCGAGAACCCGGTCTTCGTCCAGGTGCTGGGCATGTGCCCGATGCTGGCGGTCACCAACAGCGCGGTCAACGGCGTGGCCATGGGCGCCGCGACCTTCTTCGTGCTGGTGGGCTCGAGCCTGCTGATCTCGACCCTGAAGAGCGTCATCCCGAGGCCGGTGCGGATCTCGACCTACGTCATCGTGATCGCCACCTTCGTGACCGTGGCCGACTTCGTGCTGCAGGCGGCGGCGCCGCTCGTCCACCGCGAGCTCGGGGCCTTCATCTCGTTGATCGTGGTCAACTGCCTGATCCTGGGGCGCCAGGAGGCGTTCGCCTCGAAGCAGCCGGTCCGCCTGGCCGTGGCCGACGCCCTGGGCATGGGCGGCGGCTTCGCCCTCGCGCTGGTGGTGCTGGGCGGGGCGCGCGAGGTCCTGGGCGCCGGCTCGTTCTTCGGCGTCGCGCTCTTCGGGCCGAGCTTCGAGCCCTGGGTGGTGATGCTGCTGCCGCCGGGCGGCTTCCTGATGCTCGGCTTCCTGCTGCTCGCCTTCGCCGCGATCAAGGAGACGCGCGCGAAGATCGCCGAGCGGCTCGAGGAAAGGAAAGCCGCATGATCGGGAGCACGTGCCATGGGTGAGCTGTTCTGGATCTTCGTCAGCGCGATGGTGGTGAACAACTTCACCCTGTCGTATTTCCTCGGGCTGTGCCCTTTCTTCGGCGTCTCCGGGCGGCTGGAGACGGCGTTCCGGCTGGGGCTGGCAAACATATTCGTGATGGTGATCACGTCGCTGTGCGCGTCGCTGCTGAACGCCTTCGTGCTGCCCTACGCGCCCTACCTGCGATTGATCAGCTTCATCGTCGTGATCGCGTCCACGGTGCAGTTCGTGGAGATGGTGATCAAGAAGCTCGTGCCGGCGCTCTTCCGCGCCCTGGGGATTTTCCTGCCGCTGATCACCACCAATTGCGCCATCCTCTTCCTGGCGCTGTCGCAGACCAGCCGCGGCTACGGCGTGGTCGAGGGCCTCGCCTACGCCGTGGGCGCCGGCGGCGGTTTGACGCTCGCCCTGGTGCTGATGGCGGGGCTGCGCGAGGAGGCGGAGCTTTCGAGCATCCCGTCGATGATCCGCGGCACCGCCATGAACCTCATCATCGCCGGCATCCTCTCGCTCGCCTTCATGGGCTTTGCCGGGCTCTTCAGCGGAAGCGGCTAGAGATGGTCGCTCACCTGTTGGCGATCGCCGGCCTGGCCGTCCTCTGCGGCGCCTGGGTCCTCGTCCGGCGCTGGGTGGCGCGCCGCGATCCCGAGGCCCCGAACGTCGAAAGCCGGGGCGGCTGCCGTCACGATGCGGGACCGGGTTGCCGCTGACCGCGCGTGGTACCATTCCTGGTCCTGGTGCGCCGGAGGAGGAGGCATGCTGGACTGGTACCGCGCCGGAGATGACGTCGATCGCCTGATCGCCAAAGCCAAGTACGCCAAGGCCGCCAAGCTGCTGCGCGGCATGCTGGCGGTCAATTCGCGCGACACCCACGTGCGCAAGAAGCTGGCCGAGGTGCTGGCCGTCGACGGCAGGCCTCAGGAGGCGGCGAGGATCCTCGAGGAGATGGTCGACGAGCTCGCCGACGACGGCTTCTTCACCAAGGCCATCGCCGTGGTCAAGAAGATCCAGCGCATCGACCCCGAGCGCGGCGACCTCGACCACAAGCTCGCCGGAATCGCCCAACGCCGCGAGAACGCCCGCAAGGCTTTCGAGACCGTGCGTCTCATCAAGCCGGACCTGTCGACGCTGTCGCCGCCGGACGAGCTCGCGGCCGTCTTTCGCTCGCCGCTGTTCGCGGACGCGTCGGCCTCGGAGCTGCGGGCGTTCATCCAGGGTCTCGACCTCCTCAGCTTCCAGCCCGGCGAGATCGTGGTCGCGGAGGGCGAGCCGGGCTCCAGCCTGCTGGTGCTGGCGAGCGGCCGAGTCCGGGTCTTCGTGCGCAACGACGTGGGCCACCAGGTGCAGGTGCGCACCCTGGAGCCCGGCGACTTCTTCGGCGAGATCTCGATCCTCACCGGCCAGGCCCGCACCGCCACGGTCACCGCTGCCGAGACTTGCGACGTGCTCGAGCTGCGCCAGAACAAGCTCGCGGAGATCGGCCGCCAGTACCCGCGGGTGTCGCAGGTGGTGCGCGAGGTCTGCGAGCGGCGGGCGCGCAGCCCGGAAGAGATGCAGGCGCGCCAGGAGCTGGAGATGCCGCTGTAAGGTTTCGTGTCGGACGGACGTTCCGTCCGTCCGCCGGGCCGGGGTGCGCGGACTTACCCCGGCCTTTGGGGTTCGGAGACGGACGTTCCGTCCGTCCCGTCGTTTCCGGGTGACGTTGCTCGTTTGGAGGCCGCAGGTCCTGAGGATTCGGCAAGGCCGACATCAGGGCGCGGCCCTTGGCGTCGATCATGACGTTGGCCGTGGTGACGTTCTGGTGGAGGAATCCCTTCCAGTGCGAATAGGCGAGAGCGCCGCCGACGTCCGACAGGATCTCCTGCACCCGCGCCGCCGGCAGCGGTCCTTCCGCCTCGAGGATCGATTTCAGCGACCGGCCGGCGACGTGCTCCATCACGAAGTAACGCGGCACGCAGTCCAGCCGCGCTTCGAAGATCGTGATGATCGAAGGATGACGGAAGCCGGCGGCGCTGCGCACAACTACTCGAAGAGCTCGCGCCCCGCGTCGCGGTACCAGTCGACGATCGCCTGCCACGCCTCCTCCGCGGTCTCGGCGAAGCGGAAGAGGTCCTTGTCCCGCGGATCGATGACGCCTTCGTCGGCCAGGAAGTCGACGTTCACCGCCTGGCGCCAGAACTCCTCGCCGACCAGGACGACCGGCAACGGGTCGATCTTGCGGGTCTGGATCAGGCACAGGGTCTCGAAGAGCTCGTCGAAGGTGCCGTAGCCGCCGGGGAAGGCGACCAGGGCCCGGGCGCGCATCAGGAAGTGCATCTTGCGCAGCGCGAAGTAGCGGAACTGGAAGCACAGCTCCGGCGTGACGTACGGGTTGGGGAACTGCTCGTGCGGCAGCAGGATGTTGAGACCCACCGACGGCGCGCCCACGTCGTGGGCGCCGCGGTTGGCCGCCTCCATGATGCCCGGCCCGCCGCCGGTCATCACCAGCACGCGGACATCGTCGGGCCCGCCGCCGGACTCGGCGATGCGGCGGCCGAGCTCGCGCGCCACGCCGTAGTACGGGCTCTTGGCCGCCACCCGCTCGGCCACCGCCAGGCGGCGCTCGAGGTCGGGATCGCCCGGTTTCTCGGCGAGCGCCCGGCGGGCGTCCTCGAGCCGCCGCCCGGCCTCCTCGGGCTCGACGATGCGGGTGCCGCCGAAGACGACGATCGTCGCCGTGACGCCGTGGTCCTGGAGCGTGAGGTGCGGTTTCAGGTACTCGATCTGCAGCCGGGTGGGCCGCAGCTCGTCGCGCTGCAGGAAATCGAGGTCCTGGTCGGCCCGCACGTAGGCCGGGCTGCGCGCCAGGCGCTCGCTGTCCGCGGGCATCGCGACGGCCCGTGCCTCCGCCGCGGGGACCAGAGGCGGGCGCGCCGCCGCCGGCTCCTCGCCGCGCCGCGGCGCCCTGGCCAGCGCGGCGCTGAGGTCGACCTCTTCGTCGAGCGCGGCGACGTGGACCTGGCAGCCCACCCGCCGTTCGAGCTCGACGGCGAGGGCGCTCGCGGCCTCGGGCTCGCCGTGTACGAGGTAGACCAGCGACGGCGGCGACGGCGAGCTCTCGACCCAGCGCAGGAGCTCCTCCTGGTCGGCGTGCCCCGACAGGCCGTGGACCGTGGCCACGCGGCAGAAGGCGCGCACGTGCTGGCCGTGGACCTTGATCTTGTCGGCGCCCTCGGCGAGCGAGCGGCCGCGGGTGCCCGGGGCCTGGTAGCCCGCCAGCATCACCAGGTTGCGCGGATCCGGGGCCAGTCGCGCGAGATGGTGCAGCACCCGGCCGGCGGTGAGCATGCCGCTCGACGACACGATCACCCGCGGCCCCTTGAGCGCGTTGAGCTTCTTGGACTCGGCCACCGAGGTGTGGAAGTGGACCTGGTTGGGGAAGAGCTGGATCCGGCCGTCCTCGAAGACGTCGGGGTCGAGGTTGCGCGGGTCGAGGAAATGGCTGTAGATGCGCGTGGCGTTGATCGCCATCGGGCTGTCGAGGTGGATCGGCACCTCGGGCAGCAGGCCCTGGCGCATCAGCCGCCGCAGCACCAGCGTGACCTGCTGCGAGCGGCCCACCGCGAAGGCCGGCACCAGGACGGTGCCGCGGTCGGCGAAGGTGTCGCGCAGGAGCTTGCCCACCTGATCGACGATCGGCGTCTCGTCGTGACGCCGGTTGCCGTAGGTGGACTCGAGGATCAGCACGTCGCACGGCGGCAGCGGCTCCGGATCGACGTGGAGGGGGGTCGCAAAGCGGCCGAGGTCGCCGCTGTAGACGATCGAGAGCTCGCGCTCCCCGGCGGACGGCACCCGCAGCTCGATGAACGCGGCGCCGAGCAGGTGGCCCGAGCTCAGGAATCGGGCGCGCAAGCCGCCGCCGAGCTCGAGCCACTCGGCGTAGCGGTGCTCGCGGCGCAGCTTCAAGGCCCGGCGCGCGTCGGCGGCGGTGTAGAGCGGCTTGGCCGGCCGGTGCCTGCTGAAGCCTCTCTTGTTGGCGAAGCGCGCGTCTTCTTCCTGGATCTTGGCGCTGTCGAGGAGCATCAGCTCGGCCAGCTCGAAGGCCGCCGGGGTCATGTAGACCGGCGCCCGGAGACCGAGCTTGACCAGCCGCGGCAGGTAGCCCACGTGGTCGATGTGGGTGTGGGAGAGGAGCACGTGGTCGATCGACGCGGGATCGAACCCCGGGCTCTCCCAGTTGCGCAGGCGCAGCTCCTTGAGGCCCTGGAAGAGACCGGCGTCGAGCAGGATCCGGGTGCCGTTGACGGTGACGAGGTGCTTCGAGCCCGTCACCGTGCCGGCGGCACCGTGGAAGGAAAGGGTGAGCTTTTCGGCCATGCTCCGCGGTCTACTCGGCGAGGGGCGGAATGCGCAGGACCTGACCCGGGTAGATCTTGTCGGGGTGGGTGAGCATCGGCTTGTTGGCCTCGAAGATCGCCGGGTACTTCATGGCGTTGCCGTAGTGCGTCTTGGCGATCTTCGACAGCGTGTCGCCGCTCACCACGGTGTAGAAGGTCGCTTCGGGCTCCGTCTTGACCACCGTGAGCTGGTTGTCCACCGCCTCGACGCCGTTGACGTTGCCGGCGGCGAGCGCCACCTTCTCGCTGGTCTGCTGGTCCTCGACCTTGCCCCGGAGCGTGACCTTGCCGCCGTCGACGTCGACCTGGAGGCCGTCGACCGTAAGGCCCAGGGCCACGACCCGGAGCTGCAGGGCGCGGGCGCGCTTGAGCTGCTCGAGATTCTCGGCCGCGTCGGGGTACGACCTCACCTCGGCCTCGATCTTCTTTTCCTCCTCGGCGCTGCCGAAGAGCTTCTCGCCCGCGGATTTGATGAATTTGAACAAGCCCATGACGTCCACTCCTTATGGCAATCGCATGAATCGTTGAAACGGTGGTGCCGCATCTCGGATCGAGCCGATGATGACAGGATCGGCTCGGTTTGGGAAGGGCCGGGTGGTAGGATCCCGGTCCACCGCGTGGAGGCGGACCCTTTGAGCTCGCAAGTCGACGTCTACGAGAAGCTCGGCGCGTTCTACCTCGGCCGCGCCTGCGATCCCAAGACCGGCGAGACCACCGCCGCGCCCCTGCTCTATGACGCGAAGGACCTGACCACCCACGCCGTGTGCGTGGGCATGACCGGCAGCGGCAAGACCGGGCTGTGCATCGCGCTGCTCGAGGAGGCGGCGCTCGACGGCGTGCCCGCCCTGGTGATCGACCCCAAGGGCGACCTCGGCAACCTGCTGCTGACCTTCCCCGAGCTCTCCGGCGAGGACTTCCGGCCGTGGATCGACGAGGCCCAGGCCCAGCGTGAAGGACTGAGCGCCGACGTGTACGCCGCGCGCACCGCCGAGCAGTGGCGCCGCGGCCTGGCCGAGTGGGACCAGGACGGCGAACGCATCCGCCGGCTGCGCGAGGCCGCCGACTTCGCGATCTACACGCCGGGCAGCGAGGCCGGGCTGCCGGTGTCGATCCTCTCCTCCTTCGGCGCGCCGCCGCCGGCGGTGCTGGACGACGCCGACGCCTTCCAGGAGCGCGTCGCCACCGCCGCCTCGAGCCTGCTCGGCCTCCTCGGCATCGACGCCGACCCCATCCGCAGCCGCGAGAGCATCCTGCTCGCCAACCTCTTCGACCACGCCTGGCGCGCCGGCGAGGACCTCGACATGGCGGAGCTCATCCACCGCATCCAGGAGCCGCCGCTCGAGCGCGTGGGCGTGATGCCGCTCGAGTCGTTCTATCCCGCCAAAGAGCGCTCCGCCCTCGCCATGGCGCTCAACAACCTGCTGGCTTCGCCCTCGTTCCAGAGCTGGCTGGCCGGCGAGCCGCTCGACGTCGGGCGGCTGCTCTACACCCCGGAGGGCAAGCCGCGGGTGGCGATCTTCTCGATCGCCCACCTCGCCGACGCCGAGCGCATGTTCTTCGTGGCGCTGCTCTTGAACCAGACGCTGGCGTGGATGCGCGGCCTGCCCGGCACCTCGAGCCTGCGCGCCGTCCTCTACATGGACGAGGTCTTCGGCTATCTGCCGCCGGTGGGCGAGCCGGCGTCGAAGAAGCCGCTGCTGACGCTGCTCAAGCAGGCCCGCGCCTTCGGTCTCGGCCTCGTGCTCGCCACCCAGAACCCGGTCGACCTCGACTACAAGGCGCTCTCCAACATCGGCACCTGGCTGCTCGGCCGCCTGCAGACCGAGCGCGACAAGGAGCGGGTGATGGACGGTCTCATCGGCGCCGCCGGCGGCCTCTCGCGCCGCGAGCTCGAGAAAATCCTCTCCGGCGTCGACAAGCGGGTCTTCCTGCTCCACAACGTCCACGACCGGGAGCCGGTGCTCTTTCGCGTGCGCTGGGTCATGTCCTACCTGAGGGGACCGCTGACCCGTCAGCAGATCCGGCTGCTCATGGGCAAGCGGCCGGCGCCCGCGCCCCGGCCCAGCCCGCGCCCCGGCCCCTTCTCCGAGCCCGGCGATAGCCAAGGCGAGCGCCGTGCCCGCGAGGCCGAAGCGGCGCGCGAGAAGCGCGACCGAGAGGTGGAGAAGCTGCGCCAGAAGTACGCCAGGAAGCGCGACGCGCTGGAGGAGCGGATCCGGCGGGCGATCCGGAAGCTCGAAAAGGAGCGCCAGCAGGCCCACGAGCAGAAGCTCAACACCCTGGTCTCGGTGGGCTCCTCGCTCCTCGGGGCCTTCCTGGGCCGGCGCCGGGTGACCGGCCCGCGGATCTCGACCGCCGGCCGCCAGGTGGGCCGGGCCTACAAGGAGAGGCAGGACGTGGGCCGCGCCCAGGAGGACGTGGAAGCGCTCGAGCGCCAGCTCGAAGAGCTCGACCGCGAGCTCGAGGACGAGGTCCGCGGGCTCGCGGTCGGGGGTTGAAACCCCCGGCTACCGGCTCTCGCGCTGCGGGCTGAAGAACGTCGGCATATACTGGCCGCGACATGCGCTCCTACGACCCGCCACGATCCGGCGCCCCGCACCGCGGACGCGAACCGTCCGCGGAGGCGCTCGGCGTGGCGCAGAAATTCGAGACGCTGAGCACGCTGGCCGGCGGCATCGCCCAGGACTTCAACAACGTGCTGGTGGGCATCCTGGCGCACTCGGGCCTGGCCCTGAAGGCCCTGGCGGCGCCGACGCCGGCGGCGATCGCCACCGCGCGCGAGAACGTCGAGCAGGTGGAGGCGGCGGCCCTCGATGCCGCGGACCTCGCCAAGAAGCTCCTCGCCTTCTCCGGCAAGGCCAGGCTCGCCGCCCGGCCCCTCGATCTCGCCAGCCTGCTGCACGAGACCCGCCGGCAGCTTCGCGACGCCGTGCCCGCGGGGATCGAGCTCGAGCTCAACCTGACCTCGCAGTTGCCGCTGGTGGAGGCCGACGCGGCGCAGATCCGCCAGCTCATGGTGCACCTGCTCACCAACGCCGCCGACGCCGTCGGCGAGGCCGGAGGGCGCATCGGCGTCGGCACCGGCATCGTCGAGCTCGAGGACGAGGAGGAGGAGGGCTACCTGCCGGGCCCGCTGAGCGCCGGGCGCTACATCTACGTGACGGTGACGGACACCGGCCGCGGCATGGACGCCGAGACGCTCGGCAAGATCTTCGACCCTTTCTTCACCACCAAGTCGAGCGGCCAGGGCCTCGGCCTGGCGGCGGTGCTGGGCATCATGCACGGCCACAGCGGCGCGCTCAAGGTCGACAGCAGCCCCGGCGAGGGCACCACGTTCCAGCTCTACTTCCCCTGCTCGCCGGCCAAGTCCCCGGTGCTGAGCCCGGCGATTCCGCCCGCCGCGCCCGCCCCCACCCTGGCGACCGTCCTGGTGGTGGACGACGACGACACGGTGCGCAAGGTGACGCAGAAGATCCTGGAGACGGCGGGCTACGGCGTGCGCACGGCGCGCGACGGCATCGAAGCGTTGTCGCAGGTGCGCGACCACGGCGCCGAGATCGCGCTCGTGCTCCTCGACATGCGCATGCCGCGCATGGGCGGCGCCGAGACCTTCCAGGAGATGCGGCGGATGGTCCCCGCGCTGCCGATCATCGTCTCGAGCGGCTACGACCAGCAGGAGGACTCGGCCACGCTCGCCGACCAGGGCGCCGTCGTCTTCCTCGAAAAGCCCTATAGCCCGCACGACCTGACGGCCAAGGTCGGCCTGCTGCTCGATACGGCACGCCGGTGACCCTCAGCGCAAGCCTGTCCCCAGCCTCGAATCCCAAAGAGACCTCTTCCGTTTCCCTTCGAGGCCGGCGTTCGCGCCGGCCTTTCTTGAACGCCGGCCGCGGCGAGCCCAAGTTCCTCGAACCCGTTGTAGGGTGGCTCCATGTCGACCCCATGACCCGCAGCCGCCGCGCTCCGGCAACCCCCGTCCTCCGTCCCGGTGGCTGCTGCTGGCCGAAGGGCGCGCCGTCGGCGAGCTCGCGACGCTCTGGGCCGTCCGGCCCTTTCTCGACCTGCCGCGGGGCGACGGAATGGACCTTTCTTCGAGCCTGGCGACCCTGGCGCCGTGTCGGCAAACGTCGAGAGCCTCGGCCACGAAAAGGTCTTGACTCTTCAAACCCCCTAGTGTTAGGGTACATTCAGCTCAGTTGACTTGGCCCCCCCTCAGCTTCGTCCTCGCAGAGAGGGGGCTAAGTTGTGGCGTGTTGCGCCGCATCAAGCTACGGTGTGATGCGGCAGAGGAGAGTAGTGAACCAGCAAGGCCCAAGCCATAGCGTCTTGCGCTTAATGGAGAGTGGCCATGAAAAAGAGGTCGACGTTCGTAGTGTCCGCACTGGCCTTTGCGACGTTGGGAACAGCTTTAGCATGGGAGTGCCAGTCGTACTCGAATTCGCGGCTCATTAGTTCCTGGGAGCACGGAACCTACTGTGGCTCTACGGGTGGAGGTTGTTCTGAATGTTACAACAGCGACGGCAGTAACTACTGTATAGAAAACAGCTTTGATCCCGTAGAGTGTGCAACCGAAGAGTTCCAATTTTTTCCCTGATCCCGCAGAGTTTCAACCTACTCTTGTTTCCCTAGCCGGACCTCTAGCCTGGCTAGCGTGCTAAGGCCTTCGACCGGAGCGCAAGATGCAGAGAACACCTCAGCCGCCGCGTTGCAACTTTCACCTGCTGCTAGTGCCGCTACTCTTGCTCCTACTGAATCCGGCTCTTGGCATGGCTCAACGTAGCGATAAGATAGAGATTCTTAGGGAGATAGACCTGCCACTTAGAATCAGGGAGGTGTTTGACGTACGGTGGGCGGAGTATGATTCGGTCTTCTTAGGCTCAGCCAAGAGGGGATGTATCCTTTTCGGTTTCGATTCTAAAGAAGGGGAGCCGCAGGTAATTATCCCACCTGGGGCGGGAAGCTCAAACTGGGGTTATTCGCTTCTCGGGTTGTCGCCGGATTACTTCGTGGCAGGGGCATCTGCGTACTTCATCATCTGGCAAGATCGGCACCAGGGTGCTATCCAGTCGGAGTACTTCGAAGTCGTAGGTGACCTCGATGTGCTTGGGGATCGCGTTGGGGTGGTGGGGGCGAGGAAGGACGACAAGCAACGATTCTCACCCGATGGAGCAATAGCCTGGATCGGTTCGCTCCGCCGAAAACTGGATGACTTGAAACCAGTTTACTTCTCCCGGGCAGGCCCAGGTGCGCGCTCCATGGATGCATGTGGCCCTTTCGGGTTAGCGAAGATTCGCTTTCTCCAAAATGGCTCACTTCTCTTGCTCCCCGGAGTCGAGCCGGGAGTCTTTCTCTATAATGCTGTCGGCGAGCTCGAGCACACCTGGCAATCGAACGAGCTCGGAATTGACGCGGAGTGTGAGCTGAGCGACGAGGAGATGTATCATCTCTCCAGCAATCTCGAGGCCAGGGCGGCGTGGATCAACAGTCGGCGCACGGTAGACGAAGTTCTTCCGCTGCATGGAGTACCGGGCCTGATCATCCGGAGAACTTCCGAGATGACGACCCACTGGCAACTCAAGATGCTTGGGCCTGATGGCGATGTAGCGGTTCATGAGCTGCCTTTCGTGGGGCCTTCTCCCCATTGGCATCTGCGGGCTGATATCCAGCCAGAGCGCATTGTCTTCCTGTTGGTCGAGTATGATCTGAAGTCCACGTCACCTTCGCGTTTGATTGTCACAAGTGTACCAAGCAAGGATCGGAAGGCCGATGGTGAGTCGTAAGATAATCGCAATCGCTCAGCGCTCTTGGTTTGCCCTGCAGATCCCATTGTTCGGATGGATGGTGCCTGCTCTTCTCGGCGAGCAGGCGGTTCTCATCTACAAGGACGGAACCTTGGACCGCCAGTCGGTTCGGCAGTACCTCTCCTTCGAGAGGCATGAGGATCTTCACCATGCCTGGGTCTGGGCAGATCACTCAGCACCTAGGCGCCTGGAGGCAGATGCCTTGGGAAGGGACTTGACCCTGGAAGATTCGAGCAGGCCCTTAACGGTAAAGATTCTTTGTGTGAATGAGAACTGTCCAGCGAACCTCCGCCTCGTGGCTGCGCCAGTAGACATGTGGACCGATGTCCCCGAAGGATTCTTGCCCAACTGGCCAGTTCCGGATGGCGGCGAGCTGAAGATCCCATACGACGCTACACGTGCCTGGCGCCTGCGAGCGGTCGGCAATGGATTCGGTACGTGGTGGCTTGACGTACCTCCCGGGCGCCATTCTGCGGTGATGCAAGTCAATGTTGCCGAGGAGGGCCACCTGAGAATCCAGGATCAAACCGGATCACCCTTGCCTCAGGCACGGCTCAACCTGCTCTCCAACGCCTTGAGCCGAGGTGAGAGACCGCTGGTCTTGGCGAAGTACATAGCCGGCGACGAGGGAGAGGTCCATATCCCGGGCCTTCCCGACGCCGATGCCTTTACTCTGTACGCATTCACCGGCCGGCACGCTCCCACGGTTCTTGCGGCGCGAATCAGCACGCTTCCCGAGTCTATAGGCTTGCACGCCGGTGGCACGATTCGTGGCCAATTCTCGGACGAACGCGGCGTTCCTCTGCCTGGAGTCGTCGCGCGCGCCGAGGCCTGGGTATCGGGTCGGCTCCCCGCTTCGGTCGTGCAGAGCACAGAAGCGGATCACGAGGGCCGATGGATTCTCGAATCTCTGCCACTGGGCAAGGTCGCCGTGATCGCTATGAGAAGGGATCTCGCTCCCGTTAGACGGCTGGTAGAGCTTGAAGCAGACGGCATCGACCTTGGGCAGATAGTGCTTCAACACGGCATCTCGGTTCCGGTTCAGGTCGTGGACGATGCCAATCAACCAATTGTTGGGGCGCAGCTCTTTTCGGATCCCGCTATCATGGCAACAACCGATTCCGAGGGCAGGGCTCAGTTGGGTCCTCTTTCAGGATCCAGTTCACTCCGAGTTTCCGTCCAGGCCGATGGGTATCTCCCGCGCGAGACCACTTTCGCACAGGTGGGCCGAGAAGAGCTCCGGATCTCCTTGCACAGCGCATTTCGTGTAGTGGGCCGACTTGTCGATCAACAGCACATGCCTCTTTCTGAAGGGCTGATACGGATCCATGTCGGCTCGATCTATCGACAGTTGGAGCTTTCTTCGAGTAGTCGATTCGAAATCGACCTCGAGCCTGGGACTCCGGCTACCCTGAGTTTGCGCTCATCGACCACCGACGAGCTTAGGATCCGAGTCGAGCCCGGAGCACCGGGCGAGAAGCGCGATCTTGGTGATGTAGTTCTGGAAGATGGGATTCAAGTTCGGGGCCAGCTCGTCAGGGCTGACGGACGATTAGTCAACGGAGCACGCATTTGGTCGCCACGGCCTTCGGAGCAGGGCGAGGTCGTCGCCTGGGCCCATCGGGACCTGATAGAAACAGTCAGCACGATTGCGGGGGAGTTCGAGCTCTCCGGCCTGCCGCAGCGCTCCGCTCTATTGCGAATCGATGCTCCGGGTTTGGCCCGTGCTCATGTTCTGATCGATCCGGAGCCTGGCAGGACTCTGATCGATGTAGGTACCATCGTCTTGAACGAGGGAGTGAGTGTAACGATCTGGGGTGACGAGTCGGCCGAGGGAGCCGTCGCCCGGATCGATCTGCGCAACCTCTGGTTGCAGTCCGACATGCTCACCGGCACGATCCAGAACGGTCGGGCGATCTTTCCTCACGTACCGCCAGGTCCGGTGACGGTGACCGTGTTGCAACACGACGAGCTCCTGTGCGAGGACTCTATTGATCTAGCACTGGAAGACGCCCACGTCGACTTCGAGTGCCGGCGCTCTACCCTTCAGGTCACGGGGACTGTGCTAATCGGCGGCCGGCCGTCGGGGCCCGGTGCGCTCCTATGGCTGCCGTACGATTCAGGCTCAGTGCCGAGTGTGGTGTTGAACTTTCAAACCCGCAGCGGTCTTCATCAACAGCAGGCTTTCGGAGTTGGCAGGCCCGATGTTCGAGTGGAGGTCGACGCGACAGGCTGGTTTGCTACCGACAAGTTGCGTCCCGGCTCCTGGAATGTTGCATGGCTTCCGACACGAGGCCGATCGCTGGCCGATCCGCAACGGGTCGATCTGCCGGCAGCCGATAGCTATGAGCTTGGCATCGTTTTTTCCAAGCTTGCAGTATCTGGAGTGGTTCTTAATCGGGATGCGCAGCCGGTTGAGAATGCGCGGGTACGCGACTTGACAAGTGGTGCCGAATCCTTCACCGGACCCGATGGCCGCTTCGTCCTGAGTGGCCTGGCTCCGGGACCCCACCAGCTTTTCGCCCGTTCTCTTAGCGAGACGAGCGATATCGTCGATATCACCGTTGAGCCCCAAGATGACCCCGAAGATGTCCAACTGGTGATTGAAGAACGTCGTGATCGGCTCGAGATTCAGGTACTCGACAGTGACGGCGTTCCAGTTTCCCAAGCTTTTACCTTTCTAGAATCGGAAAGGCAGAGTCTTCAAATCTTGACAACGGATCGCGATGGCAGATCGTCCATTCAGCTTCTGCCGCCTTATCCGAAGCGCTTAAGGGCGGCCGTCCTGCACGATGGCCGTTGGAGCCTTGGTGAATGGCGAGACCTGGAGGGGTTATCTGGAAGCTGGACGCTCTTTATGACGGAAGGCGTCGGTATCGTCCGGATTGTGAGTGAGAAGCCCGGTTCCCCCGACATCCTCTCAGCGACCGGATGGAATGTTTCAAGAATGTTCGGTTGGGCGGGCTTGAGATTGACTGTAAGCCCCGATCAGCCTCTGGTGATTCGCGGCCTTCCTGCTGGGCCTTACTCGATCTCCTTAGGAGAAACCGTCAGTCACTTCGTTGTTGACGTTGGGGATCTGACAGAGATCGAAATTCGTTGACCGTACCACCAGCAGGAGGACTCGGCCACGCTCGCCGACCAGGGCGCCGTCGTCTTCCTCGAAAAGCCCTACAGCCCGCACGACCTGACGGCCAAGGTCGGCCTGCTGCTCGATACGGCACGCCGGTGACCCTCGCGCGCGATCGGCGGGTGGTAGGATCGGTAGCCATGAGCCGGTTGTCCCCCCACCTCGAAGACGTCCTTCGCCGCTTGAGCCGGGAGCTCGAGCAACTGTACGGCGGGAGGTTCCAGGGGTTGGTGTTGTTCGGATCGTACGCCAGAGGGGATGCCCGCGAAGGCAGCGACGTGGATCTGCTGCTGCTCTTGAAGGGTCCGGTGAGCCCGCTGCGCGAGATCAGGAGAGCAGAGGCCGTCCAGTGGCCTCTGGCTCTTTCCGAAGACCTCGTGCTGTCCCTGCTGCCGATCAGCGTCGACGCCTACGCGAGCGGGGAAGAGCCATTCCTGCGCCAGGTACGCAAGGAAGGGGTCCGAGTCGCTTGAGCAAGGGTGCGCAGTTGCTCACGAAGGCGGAGCGGTCCCTGGCTGCGGCGGAGCGGCTCCTTGCCGACGGCGATCCGGACTTTGCCGTTTCCAGGTCCTACTACGGCTTCTTCTACGTGGCAGAGGCGCTCCTCCACAGCGAGGGACTGGAGTTCCTGCGCCATGGTCAGGTCCTGGCGCAGGATGGCCGTCACTTCGCGAAGACGGGTCGCCTGGACCCGCGCTTCCATCAATTGTTCAGTCGAGCGTTCTCCGCTCGCCAGATTGCCGACTACGCCGCCGGCTACGACCAGCAGGAGGACTCGGCCACGCTCGCCGACCAGGGCGCCGTCGTCTTCCTCGAAAAGCCCTACAGCCCGCACGACCTGACGGCCAAGGTCGGCCTGCTGCTCGATACGGCGCGCCGGTGACCCGTCCCATCGATCAAAATCGCACAACTTACCCTTGTCACCCATCGACGTCCTTGACCCATGGCGGATCGTCGTCTATCCTGCAATCGTCTCGGGGAGGAGGTAGCGGACCTCAGTCACCGGCGGAGGAGCAACAATGCAGATCGAGCTGACCGCGGTCTTTCGCAAGGTCGATGAAGGCTTCGTCGGATTCGTCGAAGAGCTTCCAGGTGCGAATACCCAGGGCCGGACCCTGGATGAAGCTCGCGCGAACCTGGTGGAAGCCGTCGCACTGGTCCTGGAAGCCAATCGTCTCCTGGCCGAGGAAGGGCTCCGGGACGTGGACGTCATCCGGGAGCCCCTGCGACTCTCGGCATGAAGCGTCTGGATTTCATCCGACACCTCACCCGCTACTCCCTACCGCAAGAACCGCGCGAGCTCCTCCCACACCACCGGCCGCGCCAGCAGGTCGTTGTGGCCGGCGTCGGGCACCCGCACCATCCGCGCCCGCTCGCCGAACGCCGCATAGAGCCGCTCGCCGTGGACGATGGGGATGATCTGGTCGCGGGTGCCGTGGATCATCAGCGTCGGCGCAGCGATCTCCGGCGCCGCCGCCAGCGAGTCGTAGCGGTCGGGCAGGCCCATGCTCACCAGCCAGCGCGGGAAGTGCGCGGCGGCCAGCGACGTCAGGTCGTCCCAGGCGCTCAACAGCGCCAGACGGTCGACGCGTGCGCCCTGGCGCCGCGCCACCTGCACCGCCACCGCCGCCCCCAACGACCAGCCGGCCACCGCCTTGGGAGAATCAGGGAAGCGGCGCTCGAGCCACGCCAGGCCCGCCTCGCCCGCCGCCACCAGGCTCGCCTCGCTCGGCGTGCCGCGGCTGCGCCCGTAGCCCGGGTAATCGACGGCCAGGAAGTGGACGCCGAGCCGCTCGAAGTCGTCGTAGAGGCCGGCGAGCTGCATCGTCGCCAGGTTCTCGCCGTTGCCGTGGAAGAAGACCACGGCCGTCCGCGGACGGTCGCGCTCGGCGTCCGGCGGGTGCTCGAAGGCCCAGCCGATCACCTCGCCGCCGCCGGAGCCGAGCTCCAGGCGCACCTCCTCGAGCGGCACCGGCGGCGGCGACGGCACGGCGAACGCGGGCGCCGGGTAGAGCATCTGGCGGCCGAGGAAGTCAAACACGCGTCCTCCGAAGAGCAGCAGGACGGCGAGGACGACCGCCGCCGCCAGGACGCGGCTCCGGATGGGTCGGCGGGAGGCTGACATCACGGTCTCGTCGCATCACGGTCGTGGGACCCGATCATAGCCGCTCGGGCGGCGGGCCGGAAGCAGCGGCAGGCGCGCGTTGTTATACTCACGAGGGCGCGCGTTCCACCCTCGGCGATCGAGCCCGACCGTCCCATCCGAAGATTCCGTCGATAAGGAGATCCCGATCCCCATGTCCGACTCCGGCAACGGCTCCCCCGGTCACCACCGGCTCCTCATCATCGGCACCGGCCCCGCCGGTCTGACGGCGGGGCTCTACGCGGCCCGCGCCAACCTGGCGCCGCTCATCCTCGAGGGCAACCAGCCCGGGGGCCAGCTCACGATCACCACCGACGTCGAGAACTACCCCGGCTTCCCCGAGGGCATCCTCGGTCCCGAGCTCGTCGACAAGATGCGCGAGCAGGCCAAGCGCTTCGGCGCCCTCGTCAAGTTCGAGGAGGCGACCGAGGTCGACCTTCAGGCGCGCCCGTTCCGGGTGCGCTCCGACGAGACGGTCTACGCCTGCGACGCCCTGATCATCTCAACCGGCGCCAGCGCCAAGCTTCTCGGCCTCGAGTCCGAGGCGCGGCTGATGGGCTACGGCGTGTCGGCCTGCGCCACCTGCGACGGCTTCTTCTTCAAGGACAAGGAGGTCGTGGTCGTCGGCGGCGGCGACACCGCCATGGAGGAGGCCACCTACCTGACCCGCTTCGCCAGCCGGGTCACGGTGGTCCACCGCCGCGACCAGCTTCGCGCCTCCAAGATCATGCAGGACCGCGCCTTCAGGAACGAGAAGATCGCCTGGAGCTGGAACCGCGAGCTGCGCGAGGTCCTGGGCAGCCGCGAGAAGGGCGTCCACGCCGTGAGGCTCGGGAACGTCGTCACCGGCGAGGTCGAGGAGTACCCGTGCCAGGGCGTCTTCCTGGCGATCGGCCACCAGCCCAACACCGACCTCTTCCGGGGCCAGCTCGAGATGGACCCCGTCGGCTATCTCAAGGTGCGCTCGCCGAGCACCTACACCAACGTCCCCGGCGTCTTCGCGGCGGGCGACGTCATCGACTCGGTCTACCGCCAGGCGGTCACCGCGGCCGGCACCGGCTGCGCGGCGGCGATCGACGCCGAGCGCTGGCTCGAGGCCCAGGAAGTCGAAACGCCGGCGAGCGTGGCCACGGAAAGCGCGGCGCTGGAGGGCGCGTCATGAAGGCCGCGAGCCTGGGCGAGCTGAGGAAGAGCGGCTACCGTCCGCAGAGCGTACGCCTGGAGATGCGCCGCAACCTGCGCGACAAGCTGCGCGCCGGCGAGCGGCTCTTCCCGGGCGTCCTCGGCTACGACCGCACGGTCATCCCGGGCATCGTCAACGCGATCCTGGCGGGCCACGACCTGATCCTGCTGGGCCTGCGCGGCCAGGCCAAGACGCGCCTGCTGCGCTCGCTGACCGACCTGCTCGACCCCGAGGTGCCGGTGCTCGCCGGCTGCGAGCTCAACGACGACCCCCTCGACCCGATCTCGGTTCCCGGCCAGAAGCTGGTCGCCGAGGCCGGCGACGACGCGCCGGTGGAGTGGCTGCCGCGCGCGGCGCGCTACAACGAGAAGCTGGCGACGCCCGACGTGACCATCGCCGACCTATTGGGCGACGTCGACCCGATCAAGGCGGCCAACCGCAAGCTCACCTACGCCGACCCCGAGGTCATCCACTTCGGCATCATCCCGCGCACCAACCGCGGCATCTTCGCGGTCAACGAGCTGCCCGACCTGGCGCCGCGCATCCAGGTGGGTCTGCTCAACATCCTCGAGGAGCGCGACCTGCAGATCCGCGGCTTCCCGGTGCGCATCCCGCTCGACATCCTGCTCGTGTTCTCGGCCAACCCCGAGGACTACACCAACCGCGGCTCGATCATCACGCCGCTCAAGGACCGCATCTCCTCGCAGATCCTCACCCACTACCCCGACGACGTGAAGACCGGCGCCGCCATCACCCGCCAGGAGGCCTGGCTCGAGCGCGACGGCGGCGACGGCGTGGTGATCCCCGACGACTTCCGCCTGCTGATCGAGGAGATCACCTTCGCGGCGCGCGAGAGCGAGCTCGTGGACCACTCCTCCGGGGTGAGCGCGCGGATGCCGATCTCCGCCCTCGAGCTCGTCTACTCGAACCTCGAGCGGCGCGCGCTCCTGACCGGCGACGCCCCCGTCTTCCCCCGGATCTGCGACCTCCACATGGTGCTGCCGGCGATCACCGGCAAGGTCGAGATGGTGTACGAAGGCGAGCAGCAGGGCTCCGAGGTGGTGGCCAAGAAGCTCATCGGCCTGGCGGTCAAGCGCGTCTTCGAGCGCCGCCTGCCGGCCGTCGACCGCGGCGTGGGCAGCGGCGGCGAGGACGACGTGGGACCCTACGCCGACATGGTGCGCTGGTTCGCCGCCGGCAACACCGTGACCCTGACCGACGACATGCCTTTCGCCGACTACGTGCGCGAGCTCGAGCAGGTGCCGGGGCTGACGGCGTTCGCCGCCGAGCGCGCCGCCGACCCCCACGAGCGCGCCCTGCTGGCCGAGCTGGTGCTCGAGGGCCTGCACCAGCACCTGAAGCTGGCGCGCGAGGACCTCGACAGCCAGGTCAGCTACAAGGAGATGGTCAAGCTCCAGCTCCTGCGTCCGCGGCGGCAGCGGGGACCGCGGGACAACGTGAACTAGAGCTTGGGGTCGGGAGCCGCCACGGTGCTGCGCCACTTCGGACGGCTGGAGGAGCGAGATGCGGAGAGAGCTGCGCGTCGATCCAGAGAATCACGCCGCTATCACCGGATGGTCGATTCGCTGGCGAGCGAACCGGAGGCAGGCGAGGATGTCGTCCTCGGTGAGGTCCGGGAGCTCGTCGAGGACCTGCTGATGGCTCAGGCCGTTCGCCAGGAGGTCCAGCACGTCGACGACGCGGATGCGCATTCCCCGGATGCAGGGCCGGCCGCCGCACTGCTCGGGGTCGACGGTGATTCTCTCGGCGATGGCGGTCATCTTGTCTCCCTTCCTCGCCAGTATACATCCGGTAGCCGTGCCGCACGCCTCCTGTGGACCTCATTGATGAGGACGACGACAGGCTATGATAGGATCGAGGTCTAGCGCCAGGAGTCCCCGCGAAATGAAGCCCGCCCTCAGTCCCTCCACGGCCTACTTCCAGGCCCACGGCTTGGCCGTGGAAGCGGAGCAGCTCGAGGCCATGGTCAAGCTCGCCATCACGCAGCTCCAGCAGACGCTGTATCCCCCTGAGCCGTTGGCCGATCTGACGCAAGCCGAAGCCGAGGCTCTCACTGCCGGGGGGCTGGACCTGAGCCCCCGTAGGGACGACGAAGCGAGCGCCCTGGCCCAGACCACGGCCAAGTACGCCGCGTTGCTCACGACGAGCCTGACCACGGCCGAGGCTGCCGAGCGCCTCGGCGTCGACGCGAGCCGCATCCGCCAGCGTCTGACCGAGCGCACTCTCTACGGCGTGCGCACCTCGGAGGGCTGGCGGCTGCCGGCCTTCCAATTCCTCGCCGAGAGCCTGCTCCCCGCCATCGGCGACGTGCTGCCCCTGCTGAGCCCCGACCTGCACCCGGTAGCCGTCCACAACTTCTTCACGCTGCCGAACGTCGACCTCCGCGAAGAGGAGCTCGGTCGGGACCTCAGCCCCCGCGAGTGGCTGCAGGCGGGCTATCCTCCGAACGCCGTCGCCGACCTCGCCGCCGCCTTGGAGTAGGCTCTTCGACCCATGGCCAAATTCCCTGAGCCGCCGCCGACGAGCGAGCTGCGGACGATCCCGCCTGTCGAGAAGACGCTCCCCGCCGGGACACTCTTGTGGCGCATCTACAGCCGCGGCGGTCGCCATCCCACTTTGTGGTCCACGTTCCGCTACTTCGGCCCGCTCAACGGCCGGTTCGATCACCACCTCCCGGACGCCAGCGGCCATCCTCACCTTCAAGTGCGAGGAGTCTACTACGCCGCGACAGATCTCGTCACCAGCCTCGCCGAGGTATTTCAGGAAACGCGAACCATCCACCGCAACGCCACGTCGCAGCCCTGGATGGTGGCCTTCGAGCTTGCCGATCGGATTTCCCTTCTCGACTTGACGACAACATGGCCCACTCGGGCGGGTGCATCCATGGTCATCAATTCCGGTCCTCGCCCACGTGCGCGGCGCTGGTCGCGTGCCATCTACGAAGCCTACCCTCATCTTCATGGGCTCTACTCCGCGGCCTCGATGCACGCGAACCGTCCAATGGTGACGCTCTATGAACAAGCGCGTGCCGCTTTTCCTGAACATCCCCTCATCCATCGACCGCTCAACGACCCTGCCCTGCTCGTTGGTCTGGATCGCGCTGCGGTCGAGATCGGCTACGACGTCCTCTGAGATGAGCTCTTCAGCTTCCCACCGGGAAGAGCGCCTGGGCCGGCTTCGAGGCGGACCACAGCGGACCCGGCTTGAGACGTCGGCGTTTCTTCGAGAATCCGACCTTTTCGCTTGACTTCCTCCGGATTCTTCCGCTACGATTTGGCGGTAACAGAGCGTCCGCCCATCAACAAGACGGCCCGAGCGAGATGTGAGCTCGCCCGAGCCCGACCAGGCAAAGGAGACTGAGTCCCATGCCCGATCACGACGATTCTACCCCCGACAACGCCTTCCACCCCGCCTACCTCCGTCAGCTCGACCAACACGACGATCCCGTGACCGCCGGCGAGGCGGTGACCGGCGGTTTCTGGCGCGTCGTCCCCTTGGGCGACGAGCGCTACGGCCTCTTTCGTCTCTGGGAGAATCCGGAGGACGGCGACGAGCCCTTCGGCACCTTGACCGACCGCGATACGGCCCTGCTCGCCGCCGCCTTCCTGCCGCTGGTGGACCGGACGCGCAGCTTCTCCGTCGACCCGGAGGACGCCGGCGGTCCCGTTCTCTATCGCGACGGCCGCGCCGTCGGCCGGCTGCGCCACGGCAATCCGGAGCTGACGGAGGCACTGAACCTCGCCGACGGCCTGGCGCGCTCGCCGGCGTCGATCGCCAGCTTCCTGGAGGCGGCAGGCGCGGCGGCGCTGGAGCTGGCCGGAAAGATCCTGGTGCGTCGGAGCTGACCGACCGCCGGGATCCCGTCGCAAGCCCAGTGTTTTCAACACTTGGGGAAGAGCAGACCGACGCTGGGAGCGTGGACGTCTCGCCTGCGCTCCCACCGTTAAGACGTCTTGAAGTTTTCAGGACGTCCCAACGGCCGTCGTTGTGACGTCTTGAGAATCTCAAGATGTTGAGACGGCGGCGTTTATGACGTCTTAAAGTCGTTCAAGGCGTCACAGCAGCGCTTATCGGACGTCCTGAAACTTTCAAGGCGTCACAACCGTGTCGGGTCTGACGCCTTGACGTCGTCCAAGACGTCCGAATCGTGGCCGTTTTGACGTCCTGGAAACTTCAAGACGTCATAACCGGCAAGATCCTGCTGGTGCGGCGGACCTGAGACGTCGTACCCGACCATGTGCACGCCCCCTCCGGACCTCAGCATCGATGAGGACGACGACAGGCTATGATAGGACGGTCGGGACCTCAGCCCCCGCGAGTGGCTGCAGGCGGGCTATCCTCCGAACGCCGTCGCCTTGGAGTAGGCGCGAGATTTCTTCGAGATCTGGAGTACCGTGACCAGAGCCGAGGTGTCGAGGACGTAGCTCGGCACTACCCGTGACCCCGCTGACGCTCACGGGCACGTTCCCGCCTGCGCTCCGCCAGGAGGTCTTCCGAGGTGAGGCCCCGGCCCCGGAGCAGCCCCAGCGACGCCTTCACGGGGTCCGCGGGGATCGGACGAACCTGGACGAAGCCGTCCTTGAGCTCCCATTCGAGCTTGGAGTTGGGCTCTATGGCGAGCTCTTGCCGGATCTTCCGGGGAATCACCGTCTGCCAACGCGTGGAGATCGTCGTCTGCACGTTCCGCTCCTGCGTAAGATGATCCAGACCAGCACAAGACGATTCTAGGTTCGTCTTGTGGGGCAGTCAAGCGGACCGAGTACGTCTTCGGCGACGAGGTGCAGAACCTCGACATGCTGCGCTCGTTCCACAACGCCATGAAGCGCACCAGGGGCCGCCTCGACCTCGCCGAGGAGGACCTCGAGGACGGCGGCGAGCGTTTCGAGGGGACCTACTTCGGCGCCCTCGAGGAATCCAGCCGCATCTCGATGCGCTTCGGCAGGTTGTCGCGCAGCAGGTCGACCGCCACGCGGTCCTTGCCCGACTCGCGCGCGAAGCGCTCGACGTGGTCCGGAGCCGTGACGTCGCGGCCGTCGACCTTGAGGATCAGGTCGCGGGGCTGGATGCCCGCGCGGCCGGCGAGGGTGCCGGGAACGACCGACTCCACCATCACGCCCTTGATGCCGAGGGCGGCGTAGTCGACGGCGGCGAAACGCAACCCGAGCCGCAGGGTCGGCACGGCGGGCGGCGGGGCGGCAGACGGCGGGGGACCCGCCCGGGTCGGCGGCGCGGCCGTGCCGGCGGCGCGCGCCGCGCGCGTCGCGGCGACCGCGGCGAGGTTCTCGCGCGCCTCGGCGAGGTCGGGGGCGATGGCCACGGCGCGCTCGAACGCGGCCTCGGCCTCGTCGAGCAGCCCCAGCTCGAAGTACACGCTCCCGAGGTTGTTGTGGGTCCGCGGCCGGGTGGCGTCGAGCTGCCGCGCCTGCTCGAGGCTCCGGCGGGCGCCCTCGAGGTCGCCGCGGGCGCGCTGGGCGAGCCCCTGGTAGATCCAGCCGTCGGCGGCCTCGGGCCGCCAGGCGAGCGCGCGCTCGGCCGCGCCCTGGGCGCGCGCGGGATCGCCGGTCTCCAGGAAGTGGTTCGCCAGGTGGAGGGCGGCGGCGCTGGCCCAGCCGCCGGCGTTGCCCGGATCGTTGCGGATCGCCGCTTCCCACGACTCGACGGCGCCCGCGGGGTTGCCCATGCCGGCCTGGGCGAGGCCGAGGTTGAGCCACATGCTGGCGTTCTCGGGGTGGCGGCCGGTGGCCTTCTTGAGCAGCGCCACCGCCGCGATCCACTCCCTGGTGTCGATGTAGGCGAGCGCCAGGTTGTTCATCACGCCGGGATCGTCGGGGTCGAGCTCGTGGGCGCGGCGGAAGGCCTCGGCCGCCGCCGAGCGCTGCCCCAGCCGCCGCCGGCTCACTCCGAGGTTGCTCCACGCCGAGGCGTTGCGAGCGTCGAGGGCCACCGCGCGCTCGAGCGCCTCTTCGGCCTCCGCCCAGAGCTGCCGGCGGTTGAAGAGGAAGCCGACGTTGGTCAGCGCCAGGGCGCGCAGCTCGTCGCCGGCGACGCCGGGATCGCCGGCCGCTCGCGGGGGCAGGGCGAGGAGCTTCTCGAAGCCCGCCAGGGCCTCGTCGTGGCGGCCGTCGTAGAGCTCTACGAGCGCCAGGTTGTAGAGCGCCTGGGGATGGCCGCCGCGGTAGCCGAGCGCCTCGTGGAAGGCGGCGCGGGCCGCCGGGTAGTCGCGCGCGCGCATCCGCTCGAGGCCGCGGTTGAACGCCTCGTAGGCCGCCTGGTCGCGTTGCCGCAAGGCTTCGGCCTGCGCCTCAAGGTAGAGGTCGCGGAAGCGTTCGCTGTAGAGCTCGGGCCGGAACTCGCGGTCCGGCGCCTCGACCAGCGCCTCCGCCAGCGCGGCGAGCGCCCTGTCCTCGCGTCCCGCCAGGTGCTCCAGCCAGGCCGCCAGCACCAGCACCCGCGCCTGCTCGCCGGGCTCGTCGAGCCGCGAGGCGAGCTGGCGGTAGAGGGCGATGGCGCCGTCGAGGTCGTCCTCGGCGAAAAGGCGTTCGGCCTCGAGCTCGAGCTCGGAAAGTCCGCTGCCGGCCGGGCGCTCGTCGTCGAGGTCCTCGGCGACGATCTCCTGCGCCGCCAGCCGGCTCGCCGGCACCGGCAGCAGCGTCGCCGCGAGGGCGGACGCGGCGAGGGCGAACGGGGCGATCCTCATCGTCGCCCCAGTGTATCCGATTGTCCGGTTGGTGCTTACCGCAGAGAGCAGGCGTCCATGGACGCCCGCCGCGGCGCCAGAGCGGACCGCTGACGGCGACGCCAGGACGGTTTTCGTGAATCGGACGCGTGGACGGCCGTCGGACGCCCGCTCTCAGGACGAGCGGCTCTTCCATGGCGGTCAACGGCTCGCCGGCAGGATCCGAGGACGCCGGTCGCGGTCGGCCGTCCATTCTCGGGTCCGGATGGACCGCCAGCGCCCTCGGCCTTCCGTATTCGGCGAAACGCGGGCGGGGATGGCGGTCCGGCGGCCGAATCCGAGGATCGAGGGCTGGGACGGCCGTCAGAGGCCTTGTAGGTGGGGGCGAGAGAAAAGGCCCCACGGGCCGGGCCCGTGGGGCCGAAGGGATCGTATCGGCTAAGGCGGTTCGTCGTCGTCGCCGGGCTCCGGCGCGTCGGACGACTCTTCGCGGTCCTCCTCCGGCTCTTCCGACTGGCCGGGACGGCGAGAGAGCTTGAGCGTCAGACGCTCGGACAGCTCGTGCTCGCCGACCAGACGGAAGGCCGGCCTGAAGGTGCCCACGAAGAGCTGGTAGGCCTCGTCGAAATCCGCCGTCGCCTTGTCCTTGGCGACCTTGGTGCCATGAGCCTTGGTCTGCTCGCTGGTCAGGTCGTCCATGACCTGGCGCAACTGCCGGGCGGGCTTCTCCAACTGCTCGACGATCTTGTCGCGGGTGACCGCCACGCCTTCGAAGCGCGTGGCGTCGAGAGCGAACTGGGGATTATTGAGCCGCGAGAGGAGCCGCTCGGTCTGCCGCAGCAGCGCCAGCGGATGGTCGGCGATGCGACGCTCGAATCCGGCCTCCTCGGCCTTGCGCTCGCCGAAAACGGCACGGATCACGGGACGCCAGTTGAAGACGACCTCGCGCAGCGCCTGTGCCGCCTGGTCGCGGCGGTCGCGGAAGACGCCGTCGTTGGCGATCTCGTCGAGATGGGCCTGCTCGGCCGCGACGAGCTCGCGCAACGACCCGCGCAGCAGGCTGACCTGCCCGTCGAGGTAGAAGCCGAGGTCGGGCACCGCCCGGCCCAGGCTCTTCTCGAACACGCGGGTCAGCGCCTCGAGCAGCGCCTCGCGGTAGTTGACGACGAACCAGTCGACGAACTCGCACCGCCGCTGGCGGTCCGTGACCATCTTCGAGACTCGGGGTACGGCCATGCTAATCACCTCCTTTCTGTCCCCTGTCGGGGGTGGACGTTGGTGGCGCCGCGGACGCCTGGGCGTCCGGACGCCGGCTTCGATGGGGACGAAAGTAGGCGAGGGTCGGGCCGGGGGATTGTGCGAATCCGTAGGGAAGAAATAGTCAGGTGGTCAGAACACCGTCGGGGCCTCCCCGCTGCTGACAGTGGTCCGTGCCCTGGCCCGACGGATACCGTCAGATGGTCACGGACTGGACGGGGCGTTCGAGGAGGAGGAGGCTCACTCTGAGTGCGTCGGAGAGCAGGCGCTGCATACCCTATAAATGACCATTATCGGGGGTTCCAGCCCAACCCATCGACGTGACCGGTGACCGCTGCCCGGCGGCGAACGACGTCTCCGAGTCGAGTCGCAGCGTGCCAGCATCTAGATTGGCCTCGGGCTACGGATGCCCACCGGCGCGCGGCTCGGCAAATCCTACTTGTCAGCTCCCACCAGATTAATCGCGGCAGGCTGCGTTGAGTTCGAGCGAGAATCGGCCGAAGGCCGAGTACTCCCCGCTTACCCAGCCACCGCCTGAGTTCGTGAAGTCGAAAAGGATCGTGCCAAAGCTCGCGCCGGCAATCAAATCGTCAATACTTAGAACCAAAAGGTGGCTTGATGTGAGAAAGTCCCTGGTTGCTAACATTTGACCGGCCTCATTGTAGGCCGTGTACGAGAAGGAGGACAAAGCGTCACCTTGGGGTCGATCTATCAAAATCCGTAGCTGAGAAGAACGACCGAAGTCGACAAATCGAATCTCTTGCCTGAAACAAAACTCCTTCTCTCTCCGGACAAGCCGATCGCCGGATGCGAAGTCATTCCCGAAGTCCACGCGAAGGTAGTCTCCCTCCAAACCCTTAGCCGTGGGCAAGTCTGTTAAAGGATCCAAGTAATAAATAATAATGAGACCAGTTGCCGAGTTCTCGTTTATGTTCAATCCGGAAAGGTCGAGGCGCACGTTATGTGTAAATGTTTCACGTGCCTGAAGCGTAACCGAGTCTAACCGAAGGGGCTGCTCGCTTACCCTATCGCTGTAATAGGCAACAGCAGCGCTAACCGTGCCGTCAGTTGTATTGCGAAACGCAAAGAACGTTGTAGGGCCTTTGGGATCCGTGGTATCCACCTCAAAGCCAGGAACGATGAGACCGGGAATCTCAGACAGACTCAAGTTATCACTAGAGTCAGGATCGACTGCCCCGACTTCAAAAGCACCGGCATCACAGGCCCCGTCAACTCTAGAGAAGCCACGTTGATCGCCCTCGGGACATTCGGCGTTGCGAGCCATATCAACAGCGACGCTTCCAAAACCTAGAGCATGGGTCTCCGTCGGACCTCCGTTGTGCTGAAGGCTTCCAAGTAAAAGATTCGAGGAATCAATGTTCGCTTTATCCGTGGGGTTCGCAAATCCGCAGGTGTCGCCAGGGCTTTCTATGTTGCCGCCGTTGCTTAAGGAAGCGCCCGCTCCCGCACAAGTCCCATCGATGATCGAATTCACCTGAGTTGTACCGCCACCTCGACTCTCGTTCAGGACTGCACTGCCGAAACCGGATGCAGTGTTTTGACTGATCGTAGTGTTTGTTAGATTCAACCCAGAACCGAATTGCGTAAAGGCACCGCCGCCGTTGTTCAAAGCGCTGTTACGACTAATTGTCGAGTTGATTATGGTCATAGCAGCAAGATTCATGATACCTGTCGAAAAGGCAATCCCGCCCCCATCATCTCCAGCCCTATTCCTGCTGATTGCTGAGTTCATTATACTTGCGCTACCGCCACCAAAGAGCAAGACCCCTCCTCCATCGAGACCTGCCTGATTTCGATCCACAGTGCTACTCATCATCTCTAGACGTGCAGCGACTGCCACCCCACCACCTAGGTCCGCGGCTATGTTCTCGCTAACTAGCGACGCGGCAATGTCGGTCTGTCCGCCGTAAGCGGCGATGCCACCAGCATTGTCACCTGCGCGATTACCAGATATCACAGAATCCACTACGAGGAGCGTTCCGCTTCCCTCTTTATAGAGACCGCCGCCGTCATCAAGGGCTTCATTCTCTTCAATGACTGATCGCAATATTGTTAGATTCCCGCCATTGGCGCTAATACCTCCTCCGTCAATTAATGCATAGCCACCCTTAATCATTAAACTTTCCAAAGTAACGGAAAAGCCCAGGGGAAGATGGATAACCCTGTCAGATAGACCTGCCTGGCCGCCAGCATCGATAATTGTTGTTCGCCTGCCAGAGCCCCTGATGTAAAGGTCTTCTTTTATGTCTAGATCTCCGCTAGCCGAATCATCCTCGTCTGCGCCCAGAATGCTTAGCTGATACACGCCTGGCGGCAAATCGATCTGATCAAATCCTATGTTCTGGTTCGTCGCTATCACCGCTTCTCGCAGAGAGCAGTGGGAATCACAGCTCCCATCGTTAACATCTGCAGTCGTTGTGACAACAAAAGTATCCGCAGTCACGATCGTAGCGGCGGCACAAAGTGCGACAATCATAAGGAAGTGACGAAGTACTACATTGGTCATGTGGCTATTCTCCTAGCGAAGTTCCACCTCAAGCCGACGAGCCTGCCTCCCGGGGTTCCGGGCAGGATACAGGCCTTGCAGAAGAGCTCCGACGCGTAATCGGCCGATTCCTCGGTGTGGACGGCCCAGCCGGTGATCTTGCGGCTCCAGACGTCGGTGATCAGGTACAGGTAGTAGAACTGCCCTCGGATTGGGCTTCTCAGGTAGGTGATATCCCACGACCACACTTCGGCCGGGCCTGAGGCCACCCATTCGCGTGGCCTCTGCGCGCTCGCCGGCCGCGAAGCCTGGCGGTGGGCCAACTGCCCCTCCTCGCGCAGCACCCGATAGAAGGTCGACTCGGACGCCACGTAGGTGCCGAGATCTGCCAGCCGCGGCACGATCTGTTTCGGCGACAGGTCGCGATACTCGGGCGCATTGACCACCTCGAGAACCTGTTGCCGTTCGCCCGTGGTGAGCTTGTTGGCGGGATCTTGGCGGGGTCCGTCACGTCGGTCCCCACTGTCGCCTTGCTCGCTCCACCGTTGCACCGTCCGGGTACTCAAGCCCAAGATGGCGCAAGCCGGCGCCTGCCAAGCGTCGATCTGCGCTTGGTACAGGCCCTTGCGGCGCAGGAAGGCGCCCAGCTCCTCGTCCGAGAGGTGGGTCGCCTCGGCCACCGCGGCGATCTTCTCTCCAGGTGTCCAGTCCTTGGGGCGCCGGCTCTTCGTCGTCTTCGGGTTCGTTGTTGCCATGGCCGACACCTTATCGATCGGCGCCTCGCGAAGCCAGCGCGAAAGCGTCGGCTGGGCGATTCCCATCTCCTGGGACAAGGCGGTGGCGCTGAGACCATCCGGCCCCGTCATCCGCCGAACCCTCTTCGATTTGAACGTGGGAGTACTTCATCGGCCGCTCCCGAACCCGGAAAAAGGCAGACCAGGTAGGTGAAGAGAAGATCCACGCGGCGGAACGTCTCGCCAGACGGCAGCCCCGTGCCCGCGGCCGTGGCTGTCGCCCGGACCGGAGCAAGGCATCTCTCGCGGACGGGGGGTCCGGAGCCGGCTGGGGGTTCGGTGCCCGCGGCCGTGGCTTTCGTCGGGGTAATCGACTCGGTAGTGCATCGTTTCGCTCCTTTTCACTCGGGGCGACAACTATGCTGACACAGGGGGCTACTGGCTGGCAGTGTACAACGGTCTAGCGTCCGAGTCAAGTACGACAGGATTGGGTTGCAGGCTCCCTCGTCCGGTCCGATGCCTCCCGGATAGTGTTCACAGACATCTATAACTTCCCCAGATTGAGCCACCTACGCCAGCCACGACGCTTCGAATATCGACGAGCCCCAGGGATAATGTTCACAGACACTTATAACTTCCCCAGATTGAGGCACTTACGCCCGCATATCAGCGAGCTTTCGTCCGGCGGGTCGGCGTAAGAGTGTCCAAGGGCGGGATTGGGGCGTATCGAGGGCCAGAATCGACCAAGGCGGCGACGAAGGCGGTCGCTTTCATGCGGGCAAGGGACACTTCTCCCCTGGACGTTGGCCGGCAGCGTCCTGATCGGGCCATCCATTGGCGGTGGCGAGTCAGCATCCCTGCCGGCGATGGCCGGGCTGGCCGGGAGCTCAACTGGCCGTGGGCCGTCACGTGGGATGGTCCGGTGACCCGGACCTCATCCTCCCTCCAACCCCCGCGACCGGGATCGGTCCCCGACCGACGATCCGCTTGACGTCCTCGCACTCCTCGATCTCCAGAGGCCGCGTCGGCGGCGAGGGCAGACCCGGGGGTGCCGGCATGCCCAGGAACAGTAGCTGCTTCGCCCAGGCAGAGCCTCCCCATAGGGCCCGAAGCGAAGCGAGGAGTCCACCTCCCCCCTTCTAAGAAGGGGGGCCGGGGGGGATTTCCGCGGCGAAGCCGCGGATCGGCAGGCACAGCCTGCCCTACAAGCATTCGGGGACGGACTTCTGCGCCGCAGCACTAGCTAGAGCGGGTCCGCCGTCGCCGCCGACGGGGATCCGTGGTACCCTCCAGGCATGCGTCCCGTCTTCGCCGACCCCAAGACCGACTTCATCTTCAAGCGGATCTTCGGCTCCGAGCCGCACAAGCACCTGCTCATCCAGCTCCTGAACGAACACCCTGCTCGAGCTCGAAGGCGACCGCCGCATCATCGACCTCACCTACCTTGCTGCCGAGCAGATGGTGCCCTTGCCCGAGATGAAGCTCTCGATCGTCGACGTCAAGTGCGTGGACCAGCGAGACACGGAGTACGTCGTCGAGATGCAGCTCTTCAACGTCAAGGGTTTCGAAGAGCGGGTGGTCTATAACGCCTCGAAGGCGTTCGTCATGCAACTGCGCAGCTCCGAGGATTACCGCCACCTGGCGGACGTGGTGGGAGTGACGATCTGCGACTTCGAGCTCTGGCCCGAGCCGTCCGAGCCCGGCGCGCCCGCCGTGCCCATGCTCTCGCGCTGGCGCATGCAAGAGCAGCACACCGGAGCCAAGCGCCTGGGTCAGGTGCAGTACGTCTTCCTGGAGCTGCCGAAGTACGAGGGTGGCCCTCACCCTCGGAGCTTCCTGGACAAGTGGACTTTCTTCTTCCGCGAGGCGGAGAACCTGGAGGTGATTCCGCCTGAGCTCGACGAGGCCCCATTCCGGGAGGCGCTCGAGGTGGCGCGGATGGCGGGCATGACGGACGCCGAATATGAGTCGTACGAACGGGCGAAGATGGCCGAGCAGGACGCCCGCGGCGCGCTCGAGAAGGCCGAGGAGAAGGGCGAGGCGAGGGGCGTGGCCAAGGGCCGGGCCGCCGGCTTGGAAGAAGGCCGGGCCGCCGGCTTGGAAGAAGGTCGGATCGAGGAGCTCCGCCGGAGCTTGGCCGATCTTTGCGAGCTGCTGGGTATCGAGATGACAGACGAGCGCCAGGAGCTCGTCAACACTGCCGACCGGGCTCGCCTCGAGGAGCTCAGGAACCGGATCAAGCAGCAGCGCGGTTGGGTGCAGGAAGGGCAATAGCCTTCCGGCGTCGGCACCTCGAAGCTTCCACAATAGAAGCACCGGTTCATCGCGGTCTCCTCGTCGGCCCCATCATAGACGGCGGCAGTCGGTGCTCACTGCAGCGGGTTGACCGCGTCGTGTACGGTCCCGGCCTCGAGGTCGAAGGTCAGCACCGTTTCCTGGCCCGAGGCGATGACGACCCGGCGCTCGAGGGCGGCGCCGTCGCCAGCGGCCGGCGCGATCCGGATCGCGTGCTCGCCCGGCGCCGTCTTGCGGCCGCGGATCGGGCTCGTCCCGAGGTCCTGGCCGTCGAGGCTGACCAGCGCCTGCGCCCGCCCCGGCCGCGCCCGCACGCTCAGGGCACCGGGGCGGGGAATCGGCGACTCCAGCCGCTTCTGCTGGCCCTCGCGGATCTCCACCGTCACCGTCGAGCGCGCCTGGTAGTCGGGCTCCCCGAGCTCGAAAACGACCTGGTAGGTGCCCGGCGCCAGCGGGAAGCTGCGCTCGCGGGTCAGCGGGTACGGGGTCTTGCCGACGCGCACCGTCAGCGCGTCCGTCCACGGCACCCGCGACACCACCAGGCGGCCGGGCTCGGGCTCCGGCGGCGGCGGAGGGGGTGGCGGGGGCGGTGGCGGCGGGGGCGCTGCCGGCTCGACCGGCGGCGGCGGAGACGGCGGCGTCGTCTCCGCGGCGCCCTGTGGCGTTCCGGCGTCCGGCGTTCCTGCGTCCGGCGTCTCGACGTCCTGCTTGAAGCCGAAGAGCGCGGCGCGGCGCTCCGCGTCTCCGAGCCACCAGCCGGCGCCGAGGGCGACGAGCCCGAGAACGGCTAGCAAGCCCCAGCGGCCTCCGTGGGAGGGCCGTGCCGCCGCGGCTCCGCGCACCGGCACCGGGCGCGCGCGCATCTTCTCGAGGCTCACCGAGGAGAGCTCGAGATCGTCCAGGCTCGGCGGCCGCGGCGCTCGCGGGGGCGGCGGCGCGGCGGCGGGCGCCGCGGCATCCGCCAGCGGGAGCTCGCGCGTCGCCAGCTCCGCCGGCACCCCGGCGCCACGGCCCTGCTGCTGGATCGATTCGAGGTGGCGCAGCAGCTCGGCGCCGTCCGCGAAGCGGTCCGCGGGCTCCTTGGCCAGGCAGCGCCCGATGAGCTCCACCACGTCCGGCGGCGCCGCCGGCCAGACCTCGCGCAGCGGCCTCGGCTCGCGGTTGAGGATCTGGTAGATCACGGCGGAGATCTGCTCGCCCTGGAACGGCCGCTCGCAAGTCAACAGCTCGTAGGCCAGCACCCCGAAGGAGAAGACGTCGGTGCGCGGGTCCACGTCCTCGCCGCGGATCTGCTCCGGAGCGAGGTAGGCGGCGGTGCCCACCGTCATGCCGGTGCGGGTCAGGTTGGTCTCCTGCTGCGCCAGCTTGGCGATGCCGAAGTCCATGATCTTGACCGTGCCGTCCTCCAGCACCCGCACGTTGGCCGGCTTGACGTCGCGGTGGATCACCCCCTGCTGGTGCGCGTAGGCGAGCCCGCGGGCGATCTGAATGAGGTAGAGCACCTTTTCGGCGAAGGGGATGAACTCCTGTCGCTTGATCTTGCGGTCGAGGTCCTCGCCCGAGAGGTACTCCTGGATCAGGTAGGGCAGCTCGTCTTCGACGCCGAAGTCGTAGACCGTGGTGACGTTGCGGTGGTTGAGCCTGCCGGCGATCTCGGCTTCCTTGAAGAAGCGGCTGCGGGTCTCCCGGTCCTCGCTGGTGCAGGTCTTGATCGCCACGTGGCGCTTGATGTGCGGATCGTGGGCCTTGTAGACCTCGCCGAAGCCGCCGACGCCGATCCTCTCGACGATGCTGTATTTTCCGATCTTGTTCATGGAGCGTCCGCGCGGATCTGACGCGCCTCGGCGATGCGGTGCTCGAGCGCGGGCATCTGCTCGAACTCGCCGAAGAGCTTGACGGCGAACTGCAGCGCCTTCGCCGCCATCTCGGGATCGCCTTCCGCGAGCATTTTCTCGATCGAGGCCACCGCTTCCGCCTGCTTGCGCTCGCGCATCCGGGCGGCGCGGCCGGCCTGGCGGCGCGCCTCGTCCTCGCGCACCCTCTTCATGACCTGCTCCGCCGCGGAGCAGTCGGGGTCGATCGCCACGGCCCAGGCGCGGAGCGTCTCGGCGTGCTCGGGCGGCAGGTGCTCCTCGCCGTGCAGCGCCGCCATCAGCTCGGCGGTCTGGCGCGCCTGGCGCACCGCGGTGCTCTTCAGCGTCGCCAGGTCCTGGCGCAGGGCCGCGGCGATCGCCTGGCGCAGCTCGCGCGCCTCGGCGAACTCGCCGAGGATCCTGGTGGCGAAGCCGAGCGCCGCCGCGGCCTGTCCGAGCTCGCGCCGCTCCACGTAGCGCCCGATGCTCGCGCGCGCCTCCTCGATCTTGCGCGCCCGGCGCGCCTCCGGGCCCTCGGGTGCGGTCTCGGGCGGCGCCGGCGGCCCGCCGGCGGCCTGGCACCGCGCCAGGAGCTCCCGCGCCTCGGCGCTCTCGGGATCGATCTCCAGGACCTCCTCCACGAGCACCGCGGCGCGCTCCGTGCGGCCCCGCTCGAGCTGCCGGCGGGCGCGATCGAGCAGGCTCAGGGCCTGGAGCGATATGGGCGCGGTGACGCTCGCCGAGGAGTCGGCTGAAGGCGGCAGGGCCGACAGGGTGTGCTCGAGGCGGATCTCCTCGAGATCGCGGATCAGGTCGCGGCATTTCTGATACCGGCGCTCCGGCTCCTTCTCGAGGCAGCGGTGTACCAGCTCGGCCAGCAGCGGCGGGCACTCGGGCCAGCTCTCGAGCAGCGGCACCGGCGCCGCGTTGAGGACCTGGTCGATCAGGCTGGGGATGCTGCGGCCCGGGAAGGGCCGGCGGAACGACAGCAGCTCGTAGGCCAGCACCCCGACCGAGAAGACGTCCGAGAGCGCCGAGCCGCGGTCCTGTCCCAGAAGGCGTTGCGGCGAGAGATAGGCCACGGTGCCGAGCGTCATGCCGGTCTGGGTGAGGTTGCTCTCCACGTTGGCGAGCTTGGCGGTGCCGAAGTCCATGATCTTGACCAGGCCGTTGTCGAGCACGCGCACGTTCGAGGGCTTGACGTCGCGGTGGATCACGCCCTGGGCGTGGGCGTGATCGAGGCCGCTGGCGATCTGCACCAGGTAGTCGACCTTCTCTTCGAGCGTCTCGGGCTCGCGGCGCCGGAGCAGGTGGGCCAGGTCCTCGCCGGAGAGGTACTCCTCCACCAGGTAGGGCATCTGCTCGTGGAATCCGAAGTCGTAGATGCGGGTGATGTTGCGGTGCTCGAGGCGGCCCGCCACCTCGGCCTCGCGGTGGAAGCGCTCCCGCGTCTCCTCGTCGCGCGAGTAGCAGACCTTGATCGCCACCGGCCGCTTGATGAAGGGATCGTAGCCTTTGTAGACCACGGCGAACCCGCCCGAGCCGATCTTGTCGAGGATCTCGTACTTGCCGATCTGGTCCATGGCTGGCTGGGTTCCGCGCCGGGGTCGGGCAGTCTCCCGGAGTCTAGCAGAGCCTGAAGCGGAGCGAGGAGTCCGCTTCCCCCCTTTGAAAAAGGGGGGCCAGGGGGGATTTCCGCGGCCAAGCCGCGGATCTCCCGGATCGACTAGTAGGATCCACCGTCATGGAAGCCGTGACCTCACCGACGTCCTGGGCCGCGCGTCTGCACTGCACCCGCACGGACGAGACCGCGCCCCTCGACCGTCCGGCCACGACGTCGCCGGCCGGCGCGCCCTGGCGGGTGGACTACGAGATCGACCCCGCCCGCGGCCCGGCATGGCGCGACGCCCTCGCGGCGCGGGAGTGGTCGATGTGGCGGTACCGGGAGCTGCTGCCTCCGGTCGAAGAGGCGGCGCGGATCGACCTCGGCGAGGGCGCCACGCCGCTGGTGCGCCTGCGGCGCTACTTCGCCGGCGACTTCGAAGCATGGGTCAAGCAGGAGGCGGGCAACCCCACCGGGTCCTTCAAGGACCGCGGTCTGTCGCTGGCGGTCAACCGCGCGCGCGACCTGGGTCTGCCGGGAGTGCAGCTCGCCAGCGCCGGCAACGCCGCCCTGGCCCTCGCGGCCTACGCGGCGGCGGCGGGCCTGGGCGCGCGGGTGGCCCTGCCGGCCGACACCCCGGCGACGATCTCCGCGCGCTGCCGCGACTACGGCGCCGAGGTGCTGACCTCGCCCGGCACCCTGGTGGACGCCGCCGGCCGCCTCGCCGAGCTCGCCGACGGCTACTTCAACCTCTCCACCTTCCGCGAGCCCTACCGCGTGGAGGGCAAGAAGACGATGGGGCTCGAGGTGGCCGAGCAGCTCGGCTGGCGTCTGCCCGACTGGATCGTCTACCCCACCGGCGGCGGCACCGGCATCGTGGCGATGGCGAAAGCGTTCGACGAGCTCGAGCGTCTCGGCCTGGCGGACGCGCGCCGCCCGCGGTTCGTGGTGGTGCAGATGGCGGGCTGCGCGCCGCTGGTGCGCGCCTTCGAGCGCGGCCTCGACGCGGCGCCCCCCTGGGAGGACGCCCGCACCCGCGTCTGGGGCCTGCGGGTGCCGCGCTCGCTCGCCGACTTTCTCATCCTGCAGGTGCTGCGGGAGACCCGGGGCCTCGCCGTCGCCGTCGACGAGGACCGCGTCGCCGACGCCTGCCGCCGCGCGGCGCGCTTCGAGGGCCTGCTCTGCGGCCCCGAGGGCGGCGCCTGCCTGCTGGCGGTCGAGGAGCTGGCGCGTCGCGGCGAGGTCCGCGCGGGGGAGCGGGTCGTCGTCTTTCAGACCGGACATCCGGCGAATTACGCCGAGAGCGCCGCGAGCCACGTCACTCCATCGTGAACAGCGACGCCATCAGGTCGATGCCGTACCACAGGTTGGCGAGGCGCAGGTTCTCGTCGGGCGCGTGCTGGTTGTCGTCGTGGTTGGCGATCGGCACGATCACCACCGGCTCGGCGAGCTCGTCGGTGAAGAGGTAGAGCGGCAGCGAGCCGCCCATCGTCGGCATCAGGATCAGGTCGCCGTCCGCCGCCTTGTCGGCGGCGGCGATCAGGCTCTGCACCAGCGCCTCGCCCATCTCGGTGCGCGCCGCCGGGTAGCCGGGCCGGCGCACGAAGCGCACGAGCTTCGGGTGGGCGAGGCGGGTGGCCTCGTCAGGCGCCTCGTCGACGACGTGGTAGCCCTGCTTGCGCAGGTGGCGCTCGACCACGTCGAGCATGCCTTGCGGGTCGTTGCCCTTGACCAGGCGGACGTCGACGCTGGCGGTCGCGGTGGTGGGGATCACGTTGCGCGCCGCGTCGCCGACGGCGGCGCTGACCATGCCGCGGACGTTGAGCGAGGGCATCAGGATCCGCTCGGCCAGCGGCGCGTTGCCGCCCTCGGTGGCCGCCAGGCCGAGCTCGCGGCGCAGCGCGTCGTCGAAGTCGGGCAGGACCGCGACGGCGTCGCGCTCGGCCTGGCCCACCGGCGCCGTCGAGTCGTGGAAGCCCTCGATCACCACGTTGCCTGCGTCGTCCTTCATCGACGCCAGGAGCTGCGCCAGCATCATCGCCGGGTTGGGCGCCCAGTTGCCGTAGTGGCCGCTGTGCAGGTAGCGGCTGGCGCCGTAGACGGTGAGGTCGAAGCCGGTGTAGCCGCGCACGCCGAAGACCACCTGCGGCGTCCGGCTCTGGTGCACCGGGCCGTCGCAGATCAGCCACAGGTCCACGTCGAGGCGGTCGCGGTATTTCTCCATGTAGGCGCCGAGATGATCCGAGCCCGCCTCCTCCTCGCCCTCGAAGAAGAGCTTGAGGTTCGAGGTGCGGGTCACGCCGGTGGCCGCCAGCGCGTCGAGGGCGCCGAGGATGGCGGCGAAAGGGGCCTTGTCGTCGCCCGTCGAGCGTCCGTAGAGGCGCCACTCGGGGTCGATCGGCGCTCCCGGCTCGGGGAAGGGGATGACCGTGCCGCCGTCCTCGATGGCCCGGCTGTAGAGCGTCGGCTGCCACGGCGGCTGCGACCACTGGGAGACGTCCACCGGCTGGCCGTCGTAATGGAAGTACACGCCGAGCGTGCGCGTCGCCTCCTCGGCCTCCAGCTCGCCGAAGACCAACGGCGGCGCCCCCTCGAGCTCCCAGATCTCCATGCGGGCGCCGCGCTTGCCGAATTCGACGGCGATGTGCTCGGCGTTGCGGCGGATGTTCTCCGTGTCGCTCGCCACGTTGGGGATCTCGAGCAGCTTGACGAAGTCGCGCAGGATGCGGGCACCGTGGGCTTCGCGCCAGGCGCGGATCGGAGCCAGGTCGGTTTGCGCGGAGGTGGTCATGGCGAAGCTCGCGAGGAGAGTGAGGGCCACCAGAGATCTTGCGGGCATGTCGATTCTCTCATTTCGGAGAGGCCGCCGGAACCCGGAGAAGAATCTCCTCGGGGCGCAGGCAGACCTCGTGGTTGCAGGCCTGGATCCGTAACCGCAGCGGCACCACCCGATCGGAAGAGTCGGACGGGTCCGACTTGTCCGACGGGTCCGACTTCTCGGCTCGCCCCGTGATCGCCACCGTGCCCTGGTAGACGGCGAGCGGCTCGTCCTGGAATCCCAGGCGCACGGTCTCGGGCCGCGGGTACTCCACCGCCGCAAGGCGCCAGGGGGACTCCGCCGCGAGCTCGGTGGGGATGAGCTCCTCCTGCAGCGGCTGGCGGGCGTTGACGTGCCAGCCGTCGCGGATGCGCAGGCCCACGGTGAGAGCACCGCCCGAGGCCAGCTCGGCAGTGGCGCGCACGGTGCCGGCGGCGGCGTAGCGGCGTGGGCCGGCCTCGCCGTCGAGGAGGCCGGCGGCGCCGAGCAGCATGTAGGCGTGGCCCGCCGGCGCCTGCGCGAGCTGGCCCGCGAACGCCGCCAGCGCCGCCAGCGCCCGGTCGCCGTACGAGGCCTCGCCGGTGCGCGTCGCGAGCTGAGCGAGCGCGCGCACCGCCACCGAGTTGCCCGACGGGATGGCGCCGTCGGCCGGGCTCTTGGGGCGCGCGATGAGGTGCGGATCGCCGTTCTCGGCGCTCATGAAGAAGCCGCCGTCGGCGTCGTCCCAGAAGCGCGCTCCCATGCCGTCCGCGACCTCGCGCGCCTGCTCCAGCCACGCTGTCTCGCCGGTCTGGTCGTAGAGGGCCACGAAGGCCTCGGCGAGGTAGGCGTAGTCCTCCTGGAGCGCCGCGATCGACGAGCTGCCGTCCAGGCGGACGCGCCAAAGCCCGCCGTCGCCGCGGCGGTTCTTCGTCCACACCAGATCGGCGGCGCGGCGCGCGGCGTCGAGGTACCGGGCGTCGCCGAGCGCCTCGTAGCCGGCGGCGAGCGCGGTCACCATCATGGCGTTCCAGGCGGTGAGGACCTTGTCGTCGCGGATCGGGTGGTCACGGCGCGCGCGCGAGCGCCAGAGAGCCTCGCGGATGCGGTCGACGCGGGCGAGGAGATCGTCGAGCTCCATGTTGGTCTTCGCCGCGTACTCCGCGAAGCCCAGGGGCAGGTGGAGGATGTTGCGGCCTTCGAAGTTGCCCTTGTCCGTGACTCCGAAGAGGTCGAGGGCGAACGCGGCGTCCTCGCCGTCGAGGGCGGCGCGGATCTCGCCGGGCGTCCACACGAAGAAGCGTCCCTCCTCGCCCTCGCTGTCGGCGTCGGTGGCCGAGTAGAAGCCGCCGCCGGGCGAGGTCATCTCGCGCAGCACGTAGTCGAGGGTCTGGCGCGCCACTCGGGCGAAGAAGTCCTCGCCGGTGAGGCGCCAGGCCGCGAGGTAGGCGCGGGCGAGGTGGGCCTGATTGTAGAGCATCTTCTCGAAGTGGGGCACCAGCCAGCGCCCGTCGGTGGAATAGCGGTGGAAGCCGCCGCCCACCTGGTCGCAGATGCCGCCGCGCGCCATGGCGTCGAGGCTGGTGACGGCGGCGGCGAGGGCCTTGGGGTGGGGCTCGCGCAGCGCCGTCTCGAGCAGGAAGAGGAGCTCGGGCTCGTGGGGGAACTTGGGGGCGCTGCCGAAGCCGCCGAGCCGGGCGTCGTGACGCGCCAGCAGGCTCTTGAGCGCCTTGGCGAACGCCTCCTGTCCCACCTCCGCGGCCTCGCCGCGAGCCGCCGTGACCTCGGCCACCGCCGCGGTCAGACGCTCGGCCGTGGAGACCATCTCGCCGCGCTCCGAGGTCCACGCCGTGTCGACGCGCTCGAGCAGCCTGGTGAACTGCTGCGGCGGGAAGTAGGTGCCGCCGTAGAACGGCTTGCCGTCCGGGGTGAGGAAGCTCGACATCGGCCAGCCGCCGCGGCCGGTGGTGAGCTGCACCGCGGTCATGTAGATCTCGTCGACGTCGGGGCGCTGCTCGCGGTCGACCTTGACGGCGACGAACTTCTCGTTGAGCACGCGGGCGATCTCGGCGTCCTCGAAGCTCTCGCGCTCCATCACGTGGCACCAGTGGCAGGTCGAGTAGCCGATCGAGAGGAAGATCGGCTTGTCCTCGCGCGCCGCCCGGGCGAAGGCCTCGGGGCCCCACGGGTACCAGTCGACCGGGTTGTGGGCGTGCTGGATGAGGTAGGGCGAGTCCTCGAAGATGAGGCGGTTGACGTAGACAGCGCTGCCGTCGTCGCGCAGGTGGTGGGTGCGCGGCTCGTAGCCCTCGCCGCGGGCGTCGACGGCGGCGCGCAGGCGGGCCTGGAGCTCGGCGGGGTAGGGCTCGGCGCCTGGGAGCCGGATCGTCAACGCGGGCTCCTCCGTCGGCTCGGCGGCGGCGCCGGCGGCGCTCGTCGGGGCCAGGGCGAGTGCGAGGCCAGCGACCATCAGAAGTCTTGAGGCGATGCGACCGGGGCTCATTCGCGTCAAGGCTAACACGCTTCCCGGCGTCCCCGGTCCTCACGCCTCTTCCTCTTCGTTGGTGAGCAACTGGCGCCGCGTTCGGAGGTCCACGCCTCGTCGACGCGCTCCAGCAGCCTGGTGAAGTGCTGGGGCGGCGTGCTACAAGTCGAGCGAGAAGCGCTCCATCACCCGCTCCCAATCCCCGCGCGCCTTGAGCACGCGCTCGATCATCTCCCGCGCCGCGCCCTCGCCGCCGCGCGTCGCCAGCACCACGTGGACGACCGCGCGCACCTCCTCGACCGCGTCCGCCGGCGCGAACGACAGGGCGCAGCGGCCGAGCACCGGCAGGTCCGGCAGGTCGTCGGCCACGAAGGCCACCTTGCCCGGCGCCGTGGCGTGGTCGTCGAGGAACTTCTCGAACACCTCGCGCTTGTCCTGGGTGCCGAGGATCACGGCGTCGAAGTCGAGCTCGGCGGCGCGGCGCTCGAGGGCGCGCGAGCGGCGACCCGAGAGCAGACCGACTTTGAGGCCCGCCCGCTGCGCCAGCCGAAAGCCGAGGCCGTCGCGGACGTGGAACAGCTTCACCTGCTCGCCGCGGCGGGTGTAGAGCAGCAGGCCGTTGGTCAGCACGCCGTCGACGTCGAAGAGCAGCCACTCGAGGCCGGCGGCGCGGCGCGCGAAGACCTCGGCGTCCATCGCCATCAGGACGGCTCCGCCATCAGAAGAGCTCCAGGCGCCACAGGTCGTGGAGGTGGACGATGCCCTCGAGCCGGCCCGCGTCGTCGCAGGTGAAGAGCGAGGTGATGCGGTGGTCCTCCATCAGCTTCAGGGCCGCCGAGGCGAGGGCGCCGCCGTCGACCGTGCGCGGGCCGCGCACCATGCAGTCGCCGGCGGCGCGGTCGAGCGGGGCGTCGTCGCGCTCGAGCAGGCGCCGCAGGTCGCCGTCCGAGAGGCAGCCCACGAGCCGGCCCCCGGCGTCGGTCACGGCGGCGATGCCGAGCTTGCCGCGCGACATCTCGTAGATCGTGTCGCGCATCGACGTCGAGGTCTCCACCCGCGGCACGGCCTCGCCCTGGTGCATCACGTCGCGCACCTTGAGCAGCCGCTTGCCGAGCCGGCCGCCGGGATGGAGCAGCGCGAAAGCCTCGGGGGTGAAGCCGCGGGCTTCGACGAGCGCCATGGCGAGCGCGTCGCCCATCGCCAGGGTGGCGGTGGTCGACGCCGTGGGCGCCAGGTTCATCGGGCAGGCCTCGTGGTCGATCTCGAGCTTGAGGTGGACGTCGGCGAGGCGGGCGAGCGGGCTCGCGGCGTTGCCGGTGAGCACCACCAGCCGCACGCCGAGGCGGCGGATCAGCTCCACCAGCCGCAGCAGCTCCTCGGTGGTGCCCGAATACGAGGCGGCGAGCACCACGTCGCCCTCCATGATCATGCCGACGTCGCCGTGGATCGCCTCGGCCGGGTGCAGGAAGAGCGCCGGGGTGCCGGTGGACGACAGCGTCGCGGCGACCTTCTTCATCACCAGCCCGCTCTTGCCCATGCCGGTGCAGACCACGCGCCCGCGGGTGGCGAGCATCAGCTCGACGGCGCGGTCGAAGCTCTCGTCGAGCTGGGGGACGAGGCCGGCGATGGCCCGCGCCTCCACCTCGAGCACCCAGCGCGCCACCTCGCGCGGCGGTCGCGGCGTCTTCGCGGCCTTGGACGCGTCCGCCCGCGGCGCGTCGTGGACGGTCACTTCGCGGACGGTCTCGTCGCGAACGGCCTCTTCGTGAACCGGGGCCGCCGCCTTCGTCACCCTCCGCCTCCCTCGCCGGGCCGCAGTGCCCGACGGATCGCCACCAGCGACGCCAGGAGCGCTTCCACGCGCCGCGGCTCGAGCTGGGTAGTGGAGTCGGAGAGGGCGCTCGCGGGGTCGGGGTGGGCCTCCACGAACACGCCGTCGGCGCCGGCCGCCACCGCGGCGCGGGCCAGGGGCTCGGCGTGCTCGCGCTCGCCGCCGGTGACTTCGCCGCCGCCGGGAAGCTGCAGCGAGTGCGTGACGTCGAAGACCACCGGGATCCCTTCCTTGTGCATCATGGCGAAGGCGCGCATGTCGACCACCAGGTTGTGATAACCGAAAGAGTACCCCCTTTCGGTCACGAACACGCGCTCGTTGCCGCGCCCGCGGGCCTTGTCGACGGCGCGGGGCATGTCGTCGGGAGCCATGAACTGGCCCTTCTTGATGTTGACGGCACGGCCGGTGTCGGCGGCGGCGTGGATGAGGTCGGTCTGCCGGCAGAGGAAGGCGGGGATCTGGAGGACGTCGCAGACCTCGGCGGCCGCCGCGCACTGGTCCGGCGCGTGGACGTCGGTCAGGACCGGCAGCCCCGTCGTCTCCCGGACCTGTCGGAGCACGGCGAGGCCCGCTGCCATGCCGAGGCCGCGGAAGCTCGACTCCGAGCTGCGGTTGGCCTTGTCGTACGAGGACTTGAAGACCAGCGGCAGCCCCAGCCGCCCGGCGATGGCCTTGAGCGTCTCGGCGACGCCGAGGGCGAGCTCGGCGCTCTCGATCACGCAGGGCCCGGCGATCACCGGCAGCGCCTCGCCGCCGAGGACGACGCCGGGAGCGATCTCCACCGGGCGCACGGGACGGTCCTGTGATGATGGCGGGGGCGTCATGCCGGCGTCAATCTACCACGGGTGCTGCCCATGGGGCGCTCAGGCGGACGCCAGCAGATCGGCCACTCTCGTCAGCCACCCCGCGGACGCCTCCAGCCCGCCGGGCCGGTACCGCTCGAGGGAGATCTCGCGATGACGCTCGGCGAGCGTCCGCAGCTCGCGGGCCAGGGCTCGGCGGTCCCTCCGCGGGATCGCGTCGAAGGACCCCAGGTCGCCGCTCGCCAGGCGACGGCGTCCGAACCGGCAGGCGAACGCCAGCACGTCCGCCGTCCACGCCAGCTCGCGCTCGACGACGGCGGCGTCGTCCCGCTCGAGCCGCAGGCCGCCGAGACCCGAGGCGGCCGTCCCGACGTGCTCGAGGGTGGCCGCCAGCGTCCCCTCGGTGACTCCCTGGACGAGCCGGCGCTCGCGTTCCAGCAGGGCGAAGACCACCAGGAAGAAGAGCGCCGAGCCGTTGCGCGGCGTCCTCCCGGCGTGGAGGTAGGCCTCGCCCAGGCCAGTGACGACGCGGCCCGCGGCGCCGGCGCGGTCGCGTAGCACGTGACGGTCGAGCAGCTCCGCCCAGGGCGGCGCGAGCGGCGTTTCCGCCGTCGCCGCGTTCCACGCGAACGCGGCGCCCGCCGCCAGGCCGAGGTAGCTGGCGGTGAGCGGCTGCAGGTGGCCGTAGTCGCCCCAGTCGGTGACCAGGTAGCCCGCGGCGCCGTGCGCCCGGCCGTGGACCGCGGCGCTCGCCAGGTTGCCGAGCGCGTTCGTGGCGCGGCCGGCGAAGCTGTTCCAACCGCTCGTCCCCGGGCAGACGAAGAAGTCGAGGCCGGAGGCCGCGAAGCGGGCCGCGTCGGCGGCGAAGGGATGGTCGGCCTCGTAGCCCCATTCGAGGGCGACGGCGTCGGCCGGCAGCTCGGCCAGGAGCTCCGGATGTTGCAGGACGACGTCGCCCCAGAACTGCATCCGCCGTCCGCGCGCCGCGAGAAGACCGTGGACGCGGCGGAGGAAGTCGAGGTAGACGCGCCCGCGCCCGCGCTCCTCGCAGGCCGCCCGCGAGCGGCAGCGTCCGAGGTCGATGGTCTCGTCGAGGCCGACGTTGACCTGGCGGCTCGTGAAGCGCGGCAGGAGCTGGCCGTAGAGGTCGTCCAAGAGGTCCAGGGTCCCCGGGTCGAGCGGGCACAGGCTGAACGGCTCGACGGCGAGCGAGAACGGGTGCTCGATCCCGTCCGGACATTCCGCCAGAGGGCGGTAGTCCGGGTGGACGAGCCAGCGGTGGAAGTGCCCGAAGCTCTGCTGGTTGGGCACCAGCTCGACGAAACGCTCGGCGCACCAGGCGTCGAGGTCGCGGACGTCCTCGGCGGTCAGCGGGCTGGCGTCGCGCCACACGGCCTCGTGGCCGCGGTAGGCGAAGGTGTGCTCGGTGTAGAGCTGGAGCTGGTTGACCTTGAGCCCGGCGAGCAGGTCGACGAGCGCGCGCAGCGTCTCCGGCCGGGGCACCTTGTCGCGGCTCACGTCGAGCATCACGCCGCGCGCGGCGAAGTCGGGGCGGTCGTCGACGGAAAGGCCGCCGATCCGCGCCGGCGCGCCGCCGCCGTCGGGACGGTGGAGCTCGATCCACTGCGCCAGGGTGGCGGCGCCGTAGAAGAGGCCCGCCGGCGTCGCGGCGGCGACGTCGACGCCGCCGCCGTTCACCTCGAGGCGGTAGCCCTCGGCGCCGAGACAAGCGTCGTTGCGGAGGTGGAAGCGGACGTCGGCGGGCTCGCCGTGAGCCGGCTCGACGCCGGCGCGCGCGAAGGCCGCGGCGAGCCGCGCGACAGCCGCGGAGAGACCGGGACGGGACGGCGGGAGGGCGGGCCGCGCCGGCAGCACCCAGTCGTCGGCCGGCTCGAGGCGGTGGGGACGGGGGAGCAGGAGGTCGAACGGACGGCGCACGGTCGCCATATCCTCAGCGGTGCTTACCTGTCCGGCTTCGCATGGATAGCTCCATAAGCCGCGTCCCCGCCTCCTTGCCCCGCCGCTCTTGACGAGGGACGGGACGTGGGAACGGGCCTCGGGGGTGCGATGTTCTCGCGAAGCCACGACCGAAACAGGGCGCCACGCGCTCGATACAGGCCTCCGATTTCCTCGAGCATCCCCGTCGCCAGGAGAATCCGTCGGGCGTCTCGCAATTGCCTTGCCGTTGGAGGGTTGCGCGAGGTATCGGAATCGATCGCGGGCGCCGGCCCGGGCTCTTCCAGGACGTCTTTGGCCACCGGCTCCTCCTGGGAAGCCAGGGCGAGCACGCGCTTCTCCGCCGGGCTCGACTCGTGCCACAGGTTCTTCTCGAAGTCGTTGTCGATCGTGCCGGTTTCGAGGGTGAGCCATTCGAGGCCGGCGCGGTAGTGGTCGGGGGTCACCGTCGCCGCTCCGTCCCGTTCACGGCAAGCCGCGGACGCCAACTGCCGCGCCAATGCGGCATGGCCTCCGGAGTCCGAGAAGATCGCCCGACGCACCTCGTCGTCGATCTCGAGCCCCATGGCATGGCCGATGTCCCGCAACATCTCGTCGCACTCCTCGGCGCTCAGCGGCGGGAGGGAGCATTCCTGGAAGAAGCGATAGAAGGGGTTGGTGTCTAGGCCCTTGGCGAATCGGTTGGTGCGGTTGAAGACCGGGTCGGGATCCGCGGCGATGATGGAGATCAGGCGTTCTCCGCTCTCCTGGCCCAGAGACCGCAGAGCGCCGGCAGCGGCGATGAAGCGCTCGACGTGCTCGCGAACAACGTTGCTGTCGTCGGCGTCGGCACGCGGGAAGATCCGTTCCATCTCGTCGAGCAGGAGGATGAGCGGCAGAGGACCCGACACTTGGCGCTGGAGTTCCCGGCGTTGGTGAATCTCGCGACAAAAGGCCATCCCCGTCAGGGGTGAGGGTACGGGGCCGGGCTTCCACTTGGAGCGGTAACGTGTCTGGCCCCAATAGTCGTAGTGTTCGAGGATCTTGGCGAAGAGCTCAGCAGGCCAATCCTGGCTACGGCTGAAGAGCTGGAGGTCGATCTTGACCACCGGGAAGGAGGTCAGCCGCTGTTGCAAGAGGTTGAGCGCGCTGGTCTTGCCCGACTTGCGCGGACCGATGAGGGCCACGTGCTCGCCCCGTGTCAAGGCGTTGAAGAGGTCGGCCAGGAGCTCGCGGCGGCCGTAGAAGAAGCGCGGCTCGTCGATCGCGTTGCGCACGTCGAAGAGGTCCTGGAAGCCGAGATAGCGACGGCGCAAGCCGTCCAGGGCGGCACGAGCGGCGGCCCGGCCTTCATTGCGTTTGGCCTCGAGGAAGGGCAGGGGGAGGGGGATGATGACGGCGTTCTCGCGGAGGCGATAGACGTCGAGCTGGCGGGCGGCGGCCGGGTCGAGATCGCCGGGATAGACCAGATAGCACAGGCCCTCGACCCTGCCACGCTTCTTTCTTTGCAGAGCCCGAAATGCCCCCTGCACCTCTTCGACGGGGACGAGCTTGGCCAGGGTGCAGTACGCCAGCTCCAAGGAATCACTATCTGTTTGAATCTCGAGTTCACGGACGTTGCGTCGAGCTACCGATCTGCCAGCGGCTTCGAAGAATTCGGTGGCTCTGTTCGGGAACTGAGCGTACTTCTTGGCCCGGTCCCGCCAGGCTGGCACAAAATTATAGCGTATGTATTCCCACAGGTGCATGAGCACCCAAGATCCCAGGCCACCGAGAATGAGGAGGAGAAAGTCCATAATAAGAGCGTCTTTCATGGCGCCTCTCCGATCAGAGATTCGACATCCTCGGATTGACCTGGGCCCTCATTCACGCGCTCAATCGACAAAGGGTAATCGACGAACGGCTCCGACACGTGCTCTTCGTAGGCCGCCCAACGACGAAAAAGCTCCGGTCCCAATTCGACGATGCCCCGCTCCGGCCGGTGGACGAGACCGTGGTACTCCAGGACGTTGCGCGCTCTGACTTTCTTCGTCCCGCGGAATTGCTTCTCGGCGACCGAGCCGTGAGCCGCAACGGTGCGATAGATCTCCCAGGCCACCGAATCCAACGCCCCGCACCACCGCTGGAAGACCTCCGAGAGCTCTTCCAGCAGATCCTCGGCGAGGTCCTCGATCGAAGGCGCGCCCCATTCAGGGTGGTCGAACAGGCGCTCCAGGAGAAGGGTGAGGATCCAAACGTTCCCGGCGGCGACGTGATCGACGAGCCGCTGCGCCGTCTCCGGCGGCGAGGGCCGGCCGGCGGAGGCGAACGGCTCGACCATCATCCGCCGGCGGGCACGCACGTCGAGCCCAGGCAGCAGCACGCGGCGAGTAGTGTTGAGCGGCGGCGAGCCGTCGCCCGGATGTACGTAGCGGTCAAGATTGTCGCTACCACTCAGGACGAACCAGACGCGAGCCTTCAGCGTGTGGTCGTCCAGGTGCCGGATGAACTGCATGAGGTCATGGCACCAAGGATAGTAAAAGAGCTCCTCGATCTCGTCGACCAGCAAGGCGAGCCCGCCCATTCCCGCCTTGTCGAGCGCTTCGTCCACCTCGCAAAGCCATTTCTCGAAAGAGCGCGGCGTCAGGTCCTCACTTGGTGGCGGCGGAAGCGAGCCGTCTACCGGCGGATCCGATTCCACGATGATCTCGCCAAGGTGGCTGAGAAACTCCTCCGTGCTGTTGAAGCCGTACCCCTGGACGCTGACGAGCACGGGCCAGTGAGGCTTCGCGAGCGACGGTGCCTCGGCCTCGGTGTCGTGGTCGGGGACCGTTCGGATCCAGATCTCGTCCATCGGAACGGAGCGAGTGGCCGCCGCCCGCAAGATCTCAGCCAGGCGCTCGAGAAGACGCGTCTTTCCGCACCGTCTTCCGCCGAGCAGGACGTTGGATTGGCCCCGCTGCTCGTCGGAGAGCAACTGACGCATCACGCCTTCACGGCCGTAGAAGAGACGGCACGAGGCAGGGGTATAGGGATTGAGCGACACACGGGGCGGTTCCGGCGTCGCGGAATCCCGCTTCGGTTCCTCTGCGAGCGCTGCCTTGCCGATTCCCAGGGCGGCAGCCAGCCGAGGAAAGAACTCGTGCGCGTCGATCCCCTGGTAAAGCGTGACTCGTCCGCGCCCAAGGCCCGGCCGCAGGCCCTCGAGCAGCCGGGCGTAGCGTTGCTCGATGCGGGTCTCCTGCTTCTCGTAGAACGTCCACAGCACTTCCGGATAGGCATGGGCTTCGAGTACTACTCGCATCAAGGTCGAAGTCAGGACGTCGTCCCAGCCCCCGTAGCCCACGGCCACCAGCATGGCCTGGTGGCGCAGCAGCTCGGCCAGGGAGGCTTCGAGCTGAGGGCGCGCGTGGACGAGCTGGGCCGTGGTGTGAAGGGTATCGGCACCGTGCCAGTAGCCATGGAAATGGACCACCTGGCAGCCGTCGGCAACCGTCTGTCCGAGGGAGCCGTCGCCGTGGAGCACCGTGCGGTAGGCCTGCCCTCCCACGCTGCGGATCGCGATCCCGATCAGAGGATCGAAGTTGGAAGTCAGGACCATCTGCCCGAAGGTGTCCGGCAGAGAGGCGAGGATCCGACCCAGGGATTCCAATGCGGGATTGAGAGCCCAACCTTGGAGGTCCTTCTCCAGGGCTTGACAAGCAGACGGCTCGCCGTCGAGAGCCCTCTGGTTCGTCTCGCTGACGATCCTCGCGCGGAGCACCGCCTTGCGGACCACCTGGTTGGCCCTGTCCTGGCCAAGGCGGTTCTGGAGAAAGCCGAAGGCCCTCTGATAGCTGTCCGACGGATTGGCCGCCAGTTGCTCGTCGAGCTTGTTCAGGGCATCAGGGCTTGACGCGAGCTCGTCGCGAATCAGCTCGACCACTCCGGCGACTCTCGGCACCCCCGGACTGCCGGGCTCGCGCGGGGCGGTAAGGGCGGAGCCCACCAGGAAGACGACCTGCCGACTCGTGCCGGAGCGGCCTTGGGTGAGCCGAAAGAGGAGGTCGTCGGCATCACCGAAGGTTGGGAGGGGAAAGCTCATTCAGGCGGGTCTCCCTGATACACGCTTTGAATACTACAGCGCACGGTCGGTTATCATACGCGGCGTGGATCTCGCCGTCTCCGGCCGCTGCGGCCTCGCCGAACGCTTCACGGCGTTCGTCGCCGAGCGCTATCCCCTGGCGCTTGCCGCCGCCGCCGGCGCGTTCGCCGCGGCCACGGCGGACGCGGGCGATCGGCCGGCGATCGACGCCTTGCGTCCTCGGCTCGCCGCCGAGCTCGGGCGACGCCTCGAGCGCGACGCCGGCGACGCGGTGCGCGAGGCGAGCGCCGCGGCCCTGCCCGGCGTCTCGCTGCCCGAGCGCCTCGCCGCCGTCCACCGCGAGCTCCTCGACGCCTGCGACGGCTTCCTCGCCCGCGAGGCCCTCGCCGCCTCGTTCTCCGCCGCGGAGCGCCGCGAGGTGCTGCGCGGCATGCTGCTGACCCGCGCCGTCGACAACCGGCTCAAGGCGTTCTTCGCCGGCGGCGAGGTGCGCTATGGCCAGAAGGGTTTCCAGGGCAAGGGCTTCCGCTCGCTGGGGCAGGAGGCGGTCTACGCGGCGGCGCTGCGCCTGCGCCGCGGCGAGGCCTGGCGCGGCGCCGACGGCTCCTGGCAGGGCGACGTGGTGGCGCCGCTGATCCGCGACGTCGGCGTGGCCCTGGCGATGCGGCCCGAGAGCGCCGCGGTGCCCGAAGCGGTGCGCATGGTCCTCAACGCCCAGATGGCCAAGGCCGGGCCGCCGATGAACGGCAAGGACCTGCACGTGGGCGACTGGGACTGGGGCGTGCTGCCGCCGGCGGCCCCGCTGTCGATCGCCGGGCTCACCGTCGCCGGCATCGCCTTCGCCATGGCGCGCGAGGAGCGCGGCCGGGTGGCGGTCACCTTCATCGGCGAGGGCGGGACCTCGCTCGGCGAGTGGCACGAGGCCTTGAACGTGTGCGCGGTCGGCCGCCTGCCGGCGATCTTCTGCGTCGAGAACAACCAGACCGCGCTGTCGACCCCGCTCTCGGAGCAGACCGCGGCGCGCGCGTTCGCCGACAAGGCCGCGGGCTACGGCGTGCCCGGCCTGGCGCTCGACGGCACCGATCCCGAGGCCGTCGCCGCCGCCTTCGCCTGGGCCGCCGAGCGCGCCCGCCAGGGCCAGGGGCCCACCCTGATCGAGCTCCTCGCCATGCGCATGTGCGGCCACGCCCACCACGACGACATGCTCTACCTCGGCCGCGAGCCGCGGCTCGGCTGGGACTATCCGGAGCTGACCGGCGACGGCGGCTACGTGGACCGCGAGCTCTACGCCTTCTGGGCCCGCCGCGATCCCGTGGCCTGCTACGCCGCGCGGCTCGAGCGCGAGGGCGTGGTCGCCGCCGCCGAGGTCGAGAGCTGGAAGCGGGAGCTCGCGGACCTGGTGGAGGGAGAGGCGCGGGCGGTGATCGCCGCGCCCTGGCCGGCCGGCGCCGAGGCCGGCGAAGGCGTCTACAGCAACCGGCCCCCGACGCGCCGCGTCGAAATGCTCGAAGAGCGGCCGACCGTCGCCCTCGACGCCCTCCCAGGTCTGCCCGAGCTCGAGCCCGGCCTGCCCTTCGACGCCGGCGGCGCGACCTTCCTCGAAGCCGTGATGCTCGGCGTGCGCGACGCCCTGGCCGCCGACGAGCGCGTCTTCGTCTACGGCGAGGACGTGGGCGGCGCCTACGGCAACGCCTTCCTGCTGCTGCGGCCGCTGCTCGCGGAGTTCGGGGACCGGATCGTCAACTCGCCGCTCACCGAGGCCGGCACCCTGGGCGTCGCCGTCGGCGCCGCCCTCGCCGGCCTGCGGCCGATCGCCGAGATCCAGTTCAACGACTTCGTGGCCACCGGCTTCAACCAGCTCGTCAACAACGCCGCCAAGATCCACTACCGCTGGGGCGCCTCGGTGCCCATGGTGGTGCGCATGCCCTGGGGAGGGCTGCGCAACGCCGGGCCCTACCACAGCCAGAACACCGAGCCGTGGTTCTACCGCACGCCGGGCCTCAAGATCGTGGCGCCGTCGACCCCGGAGGACGCGCGGGCGCTGCTGGCGGCGGCGGTCGCCGATCCCGACCCGGTGCTCTACTACGAGCACATCGCCCTCTATCGCGAGCCGCGCGTCAGGCAGCGCCTGGCCGCCGAGCCGCCGCCGCCCCTGGCGCTCGGCCGGGCGGCCCTGCGGCGCTCCGGCTCCGACCTCGCCATCGTGTCCTACGGCGCCTACGTCCACCGGGCCCTGGCGGTCGCCGAGCGGCTCGCCGCGGGCGGCATCGAGGCCGCCGTCGTCGACCTGCGCAGCCTGGTGCCGCTCGACCGCGAGCACCTCCTGCGCGTCGCCCGCCACTGCGGCAAGGTGCTGATCGTGCACGAGGACACCCGCAGCGGCGGGATCGGCGAGAGCCTCGCGGCGATCCTGCAGGAAGATGCGTTCGAGTACCTCGACGCGCCCGTGCGCGTGCTCGGCGCCCTCGATACGCCGGTGCCCTACTCGCCCCCCCTCGAGGAGGCCTTTCTGCCGAGTCTCGACGAGATCGAGCGCGCCGCCCGGCTGCTCGTCCGCTACTGATCCGCTTCTGATGCTGCCGTAGCCGCACAGAGGGAGCGCCGGCCGCCCCGCGCTTTGCGGCTGCGAGAGACTTCTCCGCTTCGGGCGTGATCCCTCGCCCTAACGAAAACTCCTCGATTTCGCCGGCGAAGTTCGTTATAGTTATTGGGTTCGTTCATCAGATTTCCGGGGGTGCGGTGGTAGAGCTGAGGAGGGCGAAGTGTCGCCGGTTGTCCATCTCGAGATCCTGGGAACCAACGTTCTCTTTCGCGAATGCCTTGCCGCGGTGCTCGGCATGGAAGAGCGCTACGAGGTGAGCGTGGCCCACGGCGATCTCGCCGCGGCGCGGCGCCAGCTTGAGCTCGAGCCGCCGGACCTGCTGCTCGTCGACCTCAGCCGGTCGCGCGACGCCATGCTGGGCGCGGTGCGGGAGCTGACGACCAACACGCCGATCCCGGTGCTCCTGGTCGGCGCCGACTCCTCCGAGGACGACGCCCTCCAGTGCATGGAAAGCGGCGCCCGCGGCTACGTGCCGATCGCCTCCTCGCTGGGAGACCTGCGGCGCTCGATCGCGACCGTGCTCGCCGGCGAGGTCGCTTTTTCGCCCGAGATCACGCCGCTGATGTTCTCGCGCCTCGCCGAGCTGTCGACCGAGCATCGCCGCAGCGCCCGCTGGGACGGTCTGGCGCTGACCGCCCGCGAGCTCGAGATCCTCACCCTGATCGCCCAGGGCCTGCGCAACAAGGACCTCGCCGAGAGGCTCTCGCTCTCGCTCCACACCATCAAGAACCACGTCCACCACGTGCTCAAGAAGCTGAAGGCCCCGAACCGCGCCGAAGCCGTGCGCATCGCGATGCGGCACGGCTGGTTGAGACGGCGAAGCTAATACTCATGTGCGCTTCACGGATCTATAAGAGAGAGATGATCTGTTTTTCATTCGCGCCTGATCTGAGAGAGACGGCATGGAAGCCGTGACGAGAAGGAGGTCGAAACACCGTGGAACCGATCCGAATCTACATCCTGCACCGCTATCAGCTCCTGATCGAGGCGCTCGAGTGCTCGCTGCGGGACCACCCGGCCGTCACCGTGATGGGCGCCGCCAACGAGGTCCAGGCGGCGCTCGACTGCCTCGCGGCGCTGGCGGTCGACGTCGTGCTGCTCGACGGTCACCTCGCGCGCTGCCAGTCGCGGCCGGCGATCCGGCAGCTCAAGGCGGTGGCCCGGCCGGAGGTGAAGGTCCTGCCGGTCGGCCTCGAGAGCGACCAGGAGATCCTCGAATGCCTGGAGGCCGGCGCCAGCGGCTACGTGCCGAGCGACGCTTCGCTCGACGACCTCGTGGAGACGCTCGAAGCGGTCCACCGCGGATCGGCGCCGTGCTCGGCGCAGCTCGCGGCGTCGGTCGTGGCGCGGATCGCCGAGCTGTCGCACAAGCTGCGGCAGCGGCCGCCGCGCCGCCTCCCTTCCGGGATCCGCTTCACCCCCCGCGAGCGGGAGATCCTGCAGCTTCTGATCGAGGGCCGGCGCAACAAGGAGATCGCCAAGAAGCTCTACATCGCCCTGCCCACCGTCAAGATCCACGTCCACAAGATCTTGAGGAAGATGCAGGTACGCAACCGGCGCGAGGCCGGGCAGCTCGCGCTCGAATCGGGCCTGCTCGGCGACGTCAACTGAGGAAAAGGGGGGCAGGGGAGTTTCTACAGGTGGAACTCCACCCCCTGCGCCAGCGGCAGCTCCTCGCCCCAGTTGATGGTGCAGGTCTGGCGGCGCATGTAGGCCTTCCACGAGTCCGAGCCCGCCTCGCGGCCTCCGCCGGTCTCCTTCTCGCCGCCGAAGGCGCCGCCGATCTCCGCCCCCGAGGTGCCGACGTTGACGTTGGCGATGCCGCAGTCGCTGCCGGTCACCGCCAGGAAGCGCTCGGCCGAGCGCATGTTGAGCGTGAAGATCGCCGACGACAGGCCCTGCGGCACGGCGTTGTGGAGCTCGATCGCCTCGTCGAGCTCGTCGAACTCGAAGAGGTAAAGAATCGGCGCGAAGGTCTCCTCGCAGGTGATCGGCATGTGGGCCCGAGCGGCGACCAACGTCGGTTCCACGAAGAATCCCGGACGCTCCAGCGCCCGGCCGCCGTAGATCACCTCGCCGCCCTGCTCCTTGACCTTGGCGAGGGCGGCCATCATGTCGTCCACCGCTTTGCGGTTGACCAGCGGCCCCATGACCGTGCCCGGGTCCATGGGATCGCCGATGCGTACCGAGCCGTAGGCCTTGACCAGGCGCTGGCGCACCGTGGCGGCGATGCCGCGCTGCAGGAAGAGGCGGCGCAGGGTGGTGCAGCGCTGGCCGGCGGTGCCGACGGCGGCGAAGAGCACGGCGCGCAGCGCCAGCTCGAGGTCGGCGTCGCCGGTGACGATGATGCCGTTGTTGCCGCCGAGCTCGAGGATCGTGCGGCCCAGGCGCCGGGCCACCACCTCGCCGATGCGCCTGCCCATGGCCACCGAGCCGGTGGCCGAGATGAGCGCCACCCGCCGGTCCGCGGTCATCGGCTCGCCCACGGCGTGACGGTCGCCGATCGCCAGGTTGAAGACCGGCGGCGCGCCGTTGGCGTCGAGCACGCGCTGGGCGATGCGGGTCACGGCGACGGCGGCGAGCGGCGTCTGCGACGACGGCTTCCAGATCATCGAGTCGCCGCAGACGGCGGCCACCGCGGCGTTCCACGCCCACACCGCCACCGGGAAGTTGAAGGCGGTGATGATGCCCACCGGGCCGAGCGGATGCCACTGCTCGTACATGCGGTGCTGCGGACGCTCGGAGTGCATGGCCAGCCCATAGAGCTGGCGCGACATGCCGACCGCCAGGTCGCCCATGTCGATCATCTCCTGCACTTCGCCGAGGCCCTCGCTCGCGACCTTGCCCACCTCCAGGGTCACCAGGGCGCCGAGGTCCTCCTTATGGCGGCGCAGCTCGTCGCCGAGCTGGCGCACCACCTCGCCGCGCTTCGGCGCCGGCCAGGCCCGCCACTGCCTGAACGCCTCGACGCTGGCCGCGGCCACCCGCTCGAAATCCTCGGCGGTGGCCTGGCGCACGGCGGCGATGGGCTCGCCGGTGGCGGGGTTCACCGATTCCAGCAGCTCCCCCCGGGTGGCGATCCAGGAACCGTCGAAGGCCCCGGAGGTCTCGGCCTCGAGCCCGAGATTGCGCAGCACCGTCTCGGTCCTGGACATCGTCAGCGTGGTCATGAAGATGTCTCCTCTCCTATATCTCCTCAGAGGACGCGGTTGACCCGCGCCGCGAACTCGAAGTCGTTGTCGCTGATGCCGTCGACGTCGTGGGTCATCAGGTGGATGGAGACGCGGTTGTAGACGTTGAACCACTCGGGGTGGTGGTTCAACGACTCGGCGATCAGCGCCACCTTGGCCATGAAGCCGAAAGCGGCGACGAAGTCGTTGAAAGTGAAGTCGCGCTGGAGCTTGCCGTCCAGCACCATCCAGCCGTCCACCTCGTCCAGGCGGGCGTCGATCTCGTCCTCGGTCAGCTTGCGGGCACTCATGTCGCAACCCCTTGAAAGCTCGTTCAGCGGGAGCCTCGCGCCGGCGAGGCGGGCGTCCGTCTCCGTCTCCGCAGCGTAGCAGATCCGGGGACCGAGGGGGGATTGCCGACGAAGTCGGCCGCCCTCTCGTATATCCTTCAGCGCCAGAATGGACGCGCGGTGATGATCCGGATCTTCCTCCTCTTCCTGCCGTTGCTGGCCCCGACGCCCGCCGCGACGCAGGCGCCGGTCGCGGGTGCGCCGGTCGCGGACGCACCGGTCGTGGTGTCGATCGAGGTGGACCCGGAGACGGGATTCCCGTTCGCGGCGCCGGAGACCGAGATCGTGGTGCCGTCCCTCGAGCTCGACGGGGGCTGGATCGAGCTGACCCATCTCGCCGTCGACGAGCTGGCCCCCGTCGTCTACGACCTCGGCCGCCGCCGGCCCGACGACGAGCCGTTCAGCCTGCGTCCGCCGCTGCCGCCCGGCCCCACCATGCTGTGCGGCGGCGGACGCCCCTACGGCGTCCTCTGCGAGGAGGTCTACCGCGGGCGGGGCGAGCTCGTGTCGCTGCCGACGATCGACGTGCGCTTCGAGCCCGGGCTCGAGGTGCGCGGCTCCTACCGCCAGGACCTCGACCCGGTGGCCGGAGCGCGCGTCGCCGTGGTACCCGCCGGCCTCGACGCCCTGCGCGCCTTCACCGTGCCGCTCGGCGTGCGAGAAGGCCGCGCCGTGCGCGAGGTCGCCACCGGCGCCGACGGCCGCTTTGCCATCCCCGAGCTCGCCCCCGGCGAGTACTTCCTCGAGACCCTCCTGCCCTCGGGACGCGTCCACCGCTCCGACCCCTTCGAGCTCCCCGACCGCGACGCCCTGCACCGTCTCTACGAGGTCGACGAGCGCGAGGCGGGCGAGCTCTTCTGGGACCTGGGACGGATCGACGTGCCCACCGGCCTCGACGTGGCCGTGCGGGTGCTCGACGGCGCCGGCGAGCCGATCCGCGGCGCCGCGGTGGCGGCGTCGCAGGGCAGCACGGCGCGCGAGGTGCTCGACTTCGAGGGCACCTCGGACGCCGACGGGCGGGTAGTCCTCCGCGGTCTCGTGGTCGAGCTGCCGGTGCGCCTGAGCTGCCGGAAGGAGGGCTTCCGGCCCCTCGCCGAGGATTACGAGCTGCTGCCCGTCGACGTGGACTGCGTGCTCGAGCCCTGGGCGCGGGTGACCGGCGAGGTGGTCGGCCCCGACGGCCAGCCGCCCGCCGGCGCCACCGTGGCCCTGAGCCTCGTCGGGGACGACGGCGAGCCCTTCGCCGTCGGCGCCGGCGGACCCTTCGAGCTCGGCGAGCTGGCCGCCGGCGACTACGAGCTAGGGGTTGCCGCGCCGCTCTTCCGCACCGAGGAGCGGACCTTCACCCTCGAGGCCGGAGCGCACCTCGAGCTCGGGACCGTGCTCCTCCTCCACGCCCGCGAGGCCAGGGCGCGGGTGGTCGACGCCGGCACCGGGGAGCCGATCGCCGGCGTCGACGTGCGCGCCGTTTCGCCCCCCGGCGCCGTCGACGCCTACTCCGACCTCGACGGCGAATTCGTCTTCGGCGCGCCGGGCCCCGAGGGCCTGGTACTCGCCTTCAGCGTCTTCGACTACGCGCCACGCGAGGTGACGGTGACGCCGGAAGACGTCGCAGCGGACGCGCCGCTGGTGGTGGGGCTGCAGCCGGCCGGCTGGATCCTCGCCGAGGTCGAGGACGCGGACGGCGGAGCCTGCCGCGGGTGCCGGGTGGTGATCTGGCCGAGCACTCCCCCCCGATCCCCCCCGAGGGGGCCGGGCGGCGAGGAGCTGTGGAGCGACGGCCTCGGCGAGGCCCTCTCCGGGCCGCTCGCCGCCGGCACCTACCGCGTCGCGCGGCCGGGCGTCGTCCACCTCGGGTCGACCGTGATCGAGGAGCCCGAGGCCGAGACCTTCCGCGTCCGGGTGCGTCCGGGCCGGCTGTCGATCGTCCGCCTGGCGGCCGGGGGACGCACGGTGCGGGTGCGCTTCGAGCCCCCCCTCGACGGCCTGTGGACGCTGAGCGCCCGCACGCCTCTGCGGGTCGAGAAGAGCCTGGCGGACGACGACGGGCGCTTCCCGGTGCGCCAGCCCCCCGGCGAGAGCCTCGACCTCTATCTCAACGCCTGGGACGGGGACCTGCAGCGGGAAGTGACGGTCTGGCAGCGGACCCTTCCCGCCGCGGCGCTCCCCGAGGAGGTCTCGGTGCGGCTGTCGGGCTCCGCCGTCCACGGGCGGGTGTTGGGGCCCGAGGGACCGCTGGCGGGCGCCGAGATCCGCCTGCTGAGCTTCGCCGACGCGTCGACGCGGGCGCTCACCGCCACCTACGCCGACGGCAGCTTCCGCATCCCGCACGTGGCCCCCGGCGTCTACAACTTCTACGTCGGGCAGCGGCCGCTCCAGTTCATCAGCGTCGGCGAGCGCCAGACCCTCGACCTCGGCACCTTCCAGGTCTTCTGAGGATCCGCGGCGCGATCCCCGCGCCATGCTCGAAGGCGCGAGGGCCCTCGTCCCCTGACTTGGTTCACCAACAGGAGGGAAGTGCAACCAACAGGAGGGAAGTGCCAACAGGAGGGAAGTGCAGGAGGGAAGTGCAAGTGCAGGAGGGAAGTGCCACCCATCTTATGGAAGAAAGTGCAGTGCTGCTCGAAGGAAGTGCCACCCATCTCATGGAAGAAAGTGCCATGAGAAACGCCTGACCAGCTCGAATGCGGCCTCGCAGCCTCGCAGGGAGGGAAGTGCCACCCATCTCATGGAAGAAAGTGCCAGAAGGGAGGGAAGTGCCACCCATCTCATGGAAGAAAGTGCCATGAGAAACGCCTGACCAGCTCGAATGCGGCCTCGCCGGCTGAACGACGGGACGACGAGGAATACACGTCCTCCATCCGAGCTGAAGCAGCTCGACCGACAGGGGCTCCGGATGTCAAAGGTTCAACGGGACAGCGCCGTCGAGCTCGCCCGGCCGGACTCGAACGGCCTGTCCTCAGGCAGGTTGACCACGCGCCCTCGCGAGAGCGGTCGATGGGAACGGCACGAAGGGCAGGCCAGGCGGAAACGTCCCCTCCGGGAACTCCGCGCTCCGATCCCCATCGAGCAGCCGCGCCGACGCTTCGCGAAAGGCGGCGATCACCTCTCCGTACGCCTCCCGCATCCGCCTGAACGCCGCCTCCGTCACCGCGTGGAAGCGCGGCTTCGGCGATCCTTCCACCTTCTTCGGACGACGGTACGGTCTCGCGCGCAGAATCTTCGCGACGCCCAATGACCGCCGGCCCTCGCGTTCGCGCGCTCGCGCCGCCTCCTCCGCAACGGACGGCCGCAGCAGGTAGCGGTTCTGGATGACGACGCAGGTGACCTCGTCGAGGCCGCCGCCTTCCTGGACCCATCGGGGATCTCGAGGCATTCCGTCTCTCCTCTGAAGCGGTGAACGCCGGCCGCGTCGCCGTCGCGCAGGGTCGCGAGACGCGGCTTTCGCGCGCGTTCAAGTTCAGAGATATGTAAGACGGATAAGACGCCCCAATTCTGACGCCGGATTTGAGATCCAATTTCTTGGAGACGGCGGCCGCCGCCGCCGCTACGCCATCCGCCGCAGACGGCTGAGGCGCACCAGCGCCTCCGGACCCTTGCGCTTGAGGCGCAGCTCCTCGAACGGGCCGCAGATCGTCAGGTAGTCGCAGAAGCGGCAGGCGCCTTCCTTGGGCGCCGCCGGCAGGAAACCGTCGGCCACCGCGCGGTCGATCGTGGCCAGCACCTGGGTCACGTCCTGACGGCCGGCCTCGTCCATCGGCACCTCCACGATCTCGTACTCGCCGCGCCGCGTGCAGTAGAAGAGCCGTCCGCTCGCCACCGGCTTGCCGAGCGTCTGCTCGGCGGCGAGGGCGTAGAGCAGCGGCTGCAGGGTCTCGCCGCCGCCCACCGTCACCTTCTTCTTGCCCAGCGGGCGGCCCGTCTTGTGGTCGGTCACCCGCAGCGTGCCGCGGCCGTCGTCGACCTCCACCAAGTCGATCGAGCCGCGCAGCAGCTTGCCGTCGAGCACCCGCGCGGGCTCGCGGCGGCTCGCCGGGTCGTGGCCCGGCTCGATGGGCAGGCCGAAGGAGAGCTCGAAGTACGCCGGACGCCAGCCCTCGCCAAGCCCGATCACGGTGAGGATCCAGCCCCGCAGGTCGGTGCGAAGCCCTTCGATCTCGCTGTCGTAGACCCGTGGGATCGCCGGCTCGAGCTGCTGGCGGTAGCGCTCGGCGACGACGTCGAGCGCTTCGTCCGCGAGGTCGAAGAGCTGCTGCTGGCGTTCGGCGCGCATCGGCAGCAGGTCGCCGGCGCGCAAGGTGCCGTGGAGCTCGTATTGCACCTCGTGGAAGAGGCTGCCGCGGGTCAGCGGATCGAGCCGCTCGAGCGGCGCCACCTCGTCGCGCGGCCGCAGCCGCAGCACGGCGTAGAGCAGGAAACGGTAGGGGCACGCCGCGTAGCTCTGGAGCGCCGTCGGCGAGTAGCTGCGCTGGTCGAGACGGGCGCGGGCGAGCACCTCGCGGGTGGCCTCGTCCGGGCCCACCACGCCGTCGGCCCACGAGAACTTGCGCCGCCAGCGCAGATAGCGCGCGCGCAGGGACCGCATCAGGGCCGGGTTGGCCTCGAGCATGTAGCGGCCGCGGCTCACCGAGTCGATGGCGTCGCGGCGCAGCAGGCCCGAGAGGGTCGAGAGGTCGAACTCGGCGTCGTCGATGGCCCGCTCCGGCCGCCGCGGCGCCGGCCAGCCCAGGAGCGAAGCCGACTCGCTGGCGGCGCGCGCTTCGAGCCGCGCCAGGTCGGGCAGCCGCCCTTCGGCGGCGCGGAGCACGTCGAGCGCGTAGAACGACGGCACCCGCGCCCGTCCCTGCATCGGGTCGAGGTTGGGGTAGGAGACCACGAGACGCCGCCGAGCCGCCCCGGCCGCGATGCGCAGCAGCAGGCGCTCGCGCGCCACCCGCTCGTGCTGGGTGGGCAGGCCGCCGAGCTTCTCGCGGTGTACGTCGAGCAGCAGCGGATCCTCGCTGGCGCGGCGGGGAAAGATCCCTTCGGCGAGACCGGGCAGGAAGACCACGTCGAAAGCGCGCCCGCGGGCCTCGGCCACGGTGGCCACTACCACCGCGCCGTAGCGCCGCGACGGCGGCTCGGTGCGCAGGAACGTCAGACGTTCCTCGAGCACCTGACGCACCTCGTCGAGCGTCACCGGCCCCACCTGCTCGAGCGGTTGCAGGTCGGCGAGCACCTTGAGCACTCGGTCGGGCCGCCGCAGCACCCGGCCGGCGAGCTGGCGCAGCGCCGCCAACCAGCGGCCCCACGGCGCCGCCGCCGGCAGCTCGGCGAGGGCGTCGATCACCGGCAGGGCGAAGCGCTTCAGGTTGTCGAGTTGGCGGCGCGTCTTCTCGAGGCGGCGGCGCTGCGTGAGCTCGTCGTCGGCGAGGTCGCGCATCATGAGCTCGAGCTCGGCGGCGAGGCCGTCGAGCCGCTTCTCCCAGCGCCCGCGGCCGCCGAGCACCGCCGCGTCGACCAGGAGCTGCTCCCAGCGCCGCGGCGTCTGGAAGCTGCCGGAGACCTCCACCACCTCGTCGTTGGCGGCCAGCGTCGGCGCCTCCTCCTCCTCGTCCTCCTCGCCGGCGGGGAGGAAGCTCTTGAACACGAGCTGGTCGCCCTCGGGCTCGACCCAGGGCACCTCCTCCACCGCCGGCGGCGCGCCGGCGGCGTCGGGCCTCGGCACCTGGCCGAGCGAGAGGTACTCGGCGAAGCGCGACGCCGAATAGCCCTCGGCGGCGCAAGCCAGGAGCGCCAGGAACGCCCGGCCCGCCGGGTGCGGACGCACCGTGCCGCGGGTGAAGTAGGCGGGGATGCGGGCGCGGGCGAAGGCCTCCTCCACCAGCGGCAGATAGGACTGCGGGTCGCGCAGCAGCACGGCCACGCAGTCGAAGGGCAGGCCGTCGAGCGCCAGGTCGCGGATGCGGCGGGCGATCTCCACGCACTCGCGTCCCTCGCCGGGCGCGGTCAGGAAGACCACGCTGTCGTCGTCGGGCCCGGCGTCTTCCCCGGCCGTGAGCTCCGGCAGGAAGACGTGGCGGCGCAACCGCTCGAGACGCGTCGCGGGCGGCGGCTCGTCGAGGGCCGCGGCCGCCGCGGAGAAAATCTCCTCGAAGGCTCGGGCGCCCTCGCGGTCGCCTTCCGGCATCACCGCGAGCGCGCTCGGGGAGCGGGCGATCAGCGCCGCCAGGAAGCGGCGCTCGGCCACCGTCGTCGGCGCCAGATCGAGGGCCAGCACCGGCAGCCCGAGCAGGTAATGGCGCTCGCCGGCGCACCGGTCGCGGGCGAGCGCGAAGATCGCGGCGTCGTCGGCCAGGTTCCAGCGCTCGAGCTCGTCCTCGTAGGCCGCCAGGAGACGGGCGAGGTCCTCGCCCGGGGGACCGGTGGCGGCGAGGCGCCCGCGGTCGACGTGGTGGGCGCGCAGCTCGCGCACCGTGGCGGCGAGCGCCCGCGCCAGCCCCGGGGCCGCGGCCACCGGCTCGAAATAGGCGAGACGCCCGGCGTCGCGGCAACGGGCGATCGAGCGCGCCGCCAGGGCCTCGACGCCGAGCGCGCTCACCGGCGCCCGCCCGCTCTCGGCGAGCGGCCGCGTCGCCAGGTCCGACGCCAATCGCAGCGGCGTGGCGCGGTGGACGCCGAAGAGCCCCTCCGCCTCCGGCACGGTGCGCCGCAGCAAGTCGTCGGCGGCGCCGCGCGTGGTCGCCAGCACGAGGATCTCGCCCTTGCGGCCCGCTGCCTCCAGCAGCCAGTCGCCGGCTTCGCTCAGGCGCGCGGCGGCGCCGGTCGAGACGATCAGACGCTTGGACATCGGCCCGCAAGACACTAGCATGGACGACCATCGCCCTCGACCGCGCACCTGTACTAGGATGCCCGAGAGGAGCCGCCGCGGACGAGCAAGACAGGGGGCCGGGACATGGACTACAAGCTGCTCGACCACGCCCACTACTCGAGCCCCGACCATCCGCCGGCATGGACCGTGGCCGAGGGCGACACGGTGGTGCTCGTCTTCAAGGGTCTGGGCGGCCGCGTTGGCGGCTATGAGGTCACCGAGGCGCGCGCCGCCCGCGTCGTGGACATCGACGGCGACCACTACGTCGCCGAGCTGACCGAGCCGGGCATGATGATCCCGGTGGCGGCGGGCGAGCGCGTGCGCTTCCGCCGCGATCAGGCGTTCCAGGCGGCGTCCTTCGGCGACGAGACCATCTGGTCCGTGCCTGAAGCGTAGCCACGGCATGGCGCAGCGAACGGCCGAAGAGCGGCCCGAGGTGGAAGCCGGTCTCGCCGAGGGCCGTCCAGGCCTCGACGTCGTCGTCCCGGCGGATCAGGACCTCGCGGCACAGGCTCTCCGCCTTCAGCGCGTCGCCCCGGCTGCGGCGCCGCGGTCGAGCTCCTGGAGTAATTGCACGGCCAGGCTGTCGACCAGCGAGACGATCTCGGCCGCCGGCCCCTCGGCGCTGGCGCGGGCGATCTCGGAGGCGCCGTCCGCAGTGCGGTAGAGGGCGGCGTCGATCTGCAGCCGGCCCGCCACCTCGACGACGTTGCCGAGCACCAGCAGACCGGCCTCGAGCCGGCGCGCGAAACGTCCGCCCGCCTCGGGCCCGTCGACGCCGGCTCCCTCTTGCGCGAGTCGTTGCAGGAGCATCCGGGGAGGGACGGCGCGCACGTCGCCGGCGCCGTCGAGCCTGGCGGCGAGCAGGTCCACGATGCCCTCGCGCAGGTAGGCGTAGTCCCCGCCGCCGCGCACCGTGAACGGCAGGATCGCCACCACCGCCGGGCCGGCGACGGCGGCCGGCGCCGCCGCGTCGACGGCGCCAGGACCGGCCCGGTGGACACCGGCCCAGTAGAAGCCGCCCAGCGCGAGCGCGGCGGCGGCGGCCACCGCCGCCGCCGCCGCCAGCCGCCACACGCGGCGCCGGCGCCGGCGCGCCAGCGCCGAGCGCAGCTCCGCCGAGCGCATCACGGCCGACGGCAACGGCAACCCGTCGACCGAGGCGTCGTGCGTCACCGGCAGGTCGGCGGCGAGCTCCTCGGCGCTCTGGTAGCGCTCGTCCGGGTTCTTGGCCAGGGCCCGGTCCACGATCCGCCGCAGCGAGTCGGGAACGTCGGGGCGCTTCTCGGCCAGCCGCGGGGCCGGATCCTTGACGATCGCCTTCACCAACTGCGCGCCGGTGAACGGCCGCTCGCCGTACAGCATCTCGTAGAGGACGACGCCGAGGGCCCAGAGGTCGCAGCGGTGGTCGGAATCGCCGAGGATCTGCTCCGGCGCCATGTAGTGGAGCGTCCCGACGAAGCCGCCGGTCCCCGTCAGGGCCGCTTCGCCCGCCACCTTGGCGACGCCGAAGTCGAGCACCTTGACGGGGCCGGGCAGCCCCGCTTCACCGCGGGTGAGGAAGACGTTGGCGGGCTTGACGTCGCGGTGGACCACGCCTTCGCGGTGGGCGCGGGCGAGCCCGGCGGCGACCTGGCGGGCGATGCGCGCCGCCTCGGGCACGGCCGGCGGCCCGCGCTTCAGACGCTCCCTGAGGGACTCGCCCTCGTAGCAGGCCATCACGATGTAGAGCTGGCCGTCGCCGGTCTCGCCGATCTCGTGCACCGTGCAGACGTTGGGATGATCGAGCTTGGCCGCCGCGCTCGCCTCGCGCAGGAACCGCGACTTGGCGTCCGGGCGCCCGGTCAGCTCGCGGCGCAGGAACTTGAGCGCGACGGTGCGGCCGAGCCGCGTGTCCTCGGCGCGGTAGACCTCGCCCATGGCGCCCTGCCCGAGGCGGTCGAGGATGCGGTAGGGACCGACGCGCCGCGCACCGTCCTCGGGCGTCGCGGCGTTGCCGGGCGCCGCGGCGGCGGCGTCCGGCGCCGCGCTCGCGCGGCGGCTCTCCAGGCGGGTGGCGGCGCCGGCCGCGAAGGCCGGCCGCTCGAGGAAGCCGCCGATGTGCGCCTCGTGGCCGAGGTACGAAAGGACCTCGTCGAGCAGGCCGGCGTCGCCGCCGCAGGCCTCGTCGAGAAAGGCGCGGCGCTCGCCCTCCGGCCGCTCCAGGGCCAGCCCGAGGAGCGCATTGAGACGCTGTTCGCGCTCGAGGTCCATGCGTTTAGCCGTCCGCCAGCCGCCGGTGGAGCCAAAGGCGGACCACCTGCCCGTCGCGCTCCACCGTCCCCGATGAGACTCCGAGCACCTCGCCCTGACCGGATCGACGGCCCGACCGTACCACGATCCCGGATCCGGGTGGGGATCGGAGCTGAAGCGGCTGTGTCAGTGCCACGGGATCTCCGGTCCTGACCGGAAGCGCCCTACGCCGAACGGACGAGCCGCGCCAGGTAGGTGCCGTCGCCGCCTTCGTAGACGACCTGGCTCATCCAGCCGTGGCGCCGGGCGCGGTGGCGCAGCGTGCGGCTGTCGACGTAGAGCCAGGCGAGCGTCGCGCCCTGTTCGCCCCGGTACTCGATGCGCTGGCGCGTCTCGCCGCGGTAGCGTCCCTCCTTCACCCGCCGCACCAGCCGCCGCAGCTCGCCGACGTCCTCGGTCACCCGCAGGTCGGCGGAGTCGAGCAGGATCTGTCCGCGTGGGGCCACCAGCCGCCCGGCGACGCCGAAGAAGCGGTCGAGGCCGGCGAGATCGCCGACCAGGCCGACGCCGTTCATCAGCATCACGACCGTGTCGTAAGCGTCCCCGATCTCGGCGTCCTCGGCCGCGGCGAAGACGTCGCCCACACGGGCGTCGTCGACGCCGCGGCGGCGCATGACCTCGACCGCCCGCGGGCAGACGTCGAGGGCGCGCACGGCGCTCCCCCGCTCCTGGAGCGCCAGGGCGTGGCAGCCGGCGCCGGCGCCGGCGTCGAGCACGTGGCCGCGGCAGAGCTCGACGGCGGCGGCCTCGGCGCCGGAGAACGCCTCGAGCCCGCGGAAGAACACCGAGGCGAGCAGCCGCGTGCGCGAGCCGTCCTCCCAGACGACCGCGGCCTGGGCGTCCTCGCGGCCGTCCTGGTAGTCGGCGAGCAGGAGGCCCAGCAGCGCCCAGGGGTCGGACGCTGCATCGGCGGGGGAGTCGGAGGTCATGGCGTGCAACGCGGCGCCGGGCGAGTATAGCGTCCACACGGCGGCGCTTCCGCAGGTCGGGCTAGCTAGGACGGCGTCCGCAGGACTCCTTCTTCCACCAGGTATTGCAGCGCCAGGACGATCCGCCGATCGCTGAGGCCCGCGTCGTCCGCGTCCTTGAACGCCGCCACCGCCTCGTGCGCCGGCCGGGGCGTGGCGAACAGCCCCGCCAGACGCGTCAGCTCCGCCGGCGGCAGGTACATCCTGAGCCGCGCCAGGGCCTGCGCGGCCTCGGGCGAGCGCTCCAGGGGACGCCGCGGGTCGAGGGTGACGCGCGTCCGGCGGCGGCGCCAGAAGGGGGCCTCGGGCCAGCGGGGCTCTTCCAGGTAGAAGCGCTCGCGGGTCTCGAGATACCGCTCGAACTCGTCGCGCAGGAGCTGCGAGTAGCGCTCGACCACGTGCTGGCGCCCGCCGACCGAGTCGGCCGCGGCGAAGGCCGCCCACAGGCCGTTGGCCAGGGCCTTGACGATCCCCTGCCCCGACAGCGGGTCGAAGGTCGACGCGGCGTCGCCCACCGCCAGCCAGCCGTCGCCGCCGAAGGCGTCGAGACGGCCGGAGCTGGCCGCGCGCACCGCCGGCTCGCCGCGCCGCTCCAACCCCTCGAGGCGCTCGCGGGTGTGGCGCGACCCCGCCAGCATCTCGAGCCAGACGCCGCGGGCGTCGAGGCCGGCGCCGCGCACCAGGTCGCCGTCGGTCATGAAGGCGGCCACCATGCCGCCGTCCGGCAGCCGCGCCGAGTACCACCAGCCCTGCTCGAGCGGCTCGACGAGCGTGCGCGTATCGGCCGTCGCCGGCCGCTCGCCGGGAGCGCAGAACGCGTAGACGCCCACCAGCCAGTCGAAGAGCACCCGCCGCGCGCCGCGGCGCGCCGCGAAGCGGCCGCCGCGTCCGCCGGCGTCGACGACGTAGCGCGCCGTTACAACGGCGCGGCGCTCCCCCGCGCGCAGCTCGAGGCGCCAGCGGCCGCCGCGGCGCGTCTCGCTCACCACCCGCGCGCCGGTGCGCGTGACGACGCCCTCGCGCGCCGCTTCGGCCAGCAGGAAGGCGTCGAAGCGCCGGCGGTCGAGGTGCCAGCCGGAGCCCGCGAAGGAGGCCAGGAAGTCGTTGTCGACGAGGTCGCCGACCCCCCACGAGGAGGTGGTGCCAAAGGACTCGAGGTGGTTCTCGCCGAGGAAGCGCTCGAAGACGCCGAGCTTCTCGAGGTAGAGGCGGGCGTTGGGCGGCAGCGACTCGCCGATCCGCGCCTCGCCGTAATCCGACGCCTCGATCAGCACCACCCGCAGCTCGGGGTCATGGTGGCGGAGGGCGAGGGCGGTGGCGGCGCCGGCGGGCCCGCCGCCGATCACCGCCACGTCGAAGGCGGCCATGCTCTTCTAACTACCACACCTTACGTCCCGGAACCCTCACCCCCAGCCCCTCTCCCAGGGGGAGAGGGGAGTCAAGGCAGCGCGGAGCTGAGCCCCCTCTCCCCCTGGGAGAGGGTTGGGGGTGAGGGTGCCTTGAAAGCTCAAGCCCGCGGGTGGAACCGGTCGTAAAGCGACTTGAGCCGTTGCTGGTGGATGTGGGTGTAGATCTGGGTGGTGGAGATGTCGGCGTGGCCGAGCATCATCTGCACCGCCCGCAGGTCGGCGCCGTGCTCCAGCAGGTGGGTGGCGAAGCTGTGGCGCAGCACGTGCGGCGAAAGCTCGGCGATGCCCGCCGCCAGCCCCAGGCCGCGCAGGTTCTGCCAGAAGCCCTGACGGCTCATGCGAGCGCCGTAGCGGTTCAGGAAGACCACGTCGTGACGGCCGCGTACGAGCTCCGGCCGCACCTCGGCGAGATAGCGCCGCGTCCAGCGCTCGGCGCTCTCGCCCACCGGCACGATCCGCTCTTTCGCGCCCTTGCCGAACGCCAGCAGGAAGCCCGCGTCGAGCCGGAGCTGGGGGATCCTCAGCCCGGTCAGCTCGCTGACGCGCAGCCCGGTGGCGTAGAGCAGCTCGACCATCGCCTTGTCGCGCAGGCCGAGCGGCGTCGACGGGTCGGGTGACGCGAGCAAGGCGTCCACCTGGGTTTCCGTCAGGACCTTCGGCAACGTCTTCAGAATGCGCGGCGAGTCGAGGTGGACGGCCGGGTTGTCGCGGCGGCGGCGGTCTTCCACCAGGTAGCCGTAGAAGCCGCGGATCGCCGCCAGGGCGCGGCGCACCGAGCGCGGGGAGATGCCGCGGCGCCGCAGGTCGCGCAGGTGCAGTTGCAGGTCCGGCGCCCTGGCCTGCTCGAGGTCCACGCCCTTCTCGTCGAGGTCCTTGCCCAGGCGCGTCAGGTCGCGGCGGTAGGCGTCCACGGTGTTGCGCGCCAGGCCGCGCTCGGCGGCCAGGGCGTCGAGCCAGGTCTCCACGAAGCGCGTCCATTCCATCGCCGATCCTCTCGGTCGTCCGAGCATCGCACAAGATGGGCAGGTCGTGCGGCGTAGTCTGGTATCCTGGCTGAGGAAGCGCTGACCGACGTGAGAGGAGACCTGATGACCCGGCTGCTGAAGAGAGCTGTCGACAAAGCGTCGCAAGGACCCGAGGCGCTACAGAACGCTATCGCGGCCCTGATCTTGGCGGAGCTCGAGGCGGAGCAGCGATGGGACGAGTCCTTCGCCCGCTCACAGGACGCCCTGGCTCGACTCGGCGAAGAGGCCCTCGCCGAGCACCGTGCCGGCCGTAGCAAGCCTCTGGATCCGAACACCCTGTGAAGTCCCAGGAGAAGAGACCGTGCGACTGATCCCGACTTCGCTCTTGATCCTCGCCCTGCTCGCGCCGGGCGTCGCCCTCGCCAGGCGCGACAAGGACGACGCCGCCAAGGCCGCCGAAGAGCAGACCGGCAAGCTCAAGGCCGCGACCTTTGCCGGCCTGGCGCTGCGACCCCTGGGCCCGGCGCTCACTTCCGGCCGCGTCATCGACATCGCCGTCCACCCCGAGGACGCCCGCGTCTGGTACGTGGCCGCGGCCTCGGGCGGCGTCTGGAAGACCGTCAACGCCGGCGTCACCTGGACGCCGGTGTTCGACGGCGAGGGTTCCTATTCGATCGGCTGCGTCGTCGTCGACCCGGCCAACCCGCACGTGGTCTGGGTGGGCACCGGCGAGAACAACAGCCAGCGCAGCGTCGGCTACGGCGACGGCGTCTACAAGAGCCGCGACGGCGGCAAGACGTGGCAGCGCATGGGCCTCGAGCGCTCCGAGCACGTCGGCAAGATCGTCATCGACCCGCGCGATTCCGACGTCGTCTACGTGGCGGCCCAGGGTCCCTTGTGGTCCTCCGGCGGCGACCGCGGCCTCTACAAGACCAGCGACGGCGGCGCCACCTGGAAGCGCGTGCTGGCGATCAGCGACGACACCGGCGTGACCGACGTGGTGCTCGACCCGCGCGACCCCGACGTGCTGGTGGCCGCCTCCTACCAGCGCCGGCGCCGGGTGTGGACCCTGATCGACGGCGGCCCCGAATCGGCGGTCCACAAGTCCACGGACGGCGGCGCGACCTGGCGCCAGCTCGCGGGCGGCCTGCCCAAGGGCGACGTCGGACGCATCGGCCTGGCCCTCTCGCCCGCCGACTCCGACGTGCTCTACGCGGTGATCGAGGCGGTCGAGGGCGAGGGCTTCTACCGCTCGCTCGACCGCGGCGAGAGCTGGGAGAAGCGCTCGGACTACGTCAGCGGCAGCCCACAGTACTACCAGGAGCTGATCCCCGACCCCCACGACCGCGACCGCGTCTACTCCAACGACGTGTGGCTGCAGGTCACCGAGGACGGCGGCAAGACCTTCCGGCAGGTGCCCGAGACCTACAAGCACGTGGACAACCACTCGCTGTGGATCGACCCCGAGGACGCCGACCACCTGATCGCCGGCTGCGACGGCGGCCTCTACGAGACCTTCGACCGCGGCGAGGCCTGGCGTTTCGTCGCCAACCTGCCGATCACCCAGTTCTACAAGGTCGAGGTCGACGACGACCTGCCCTTCTACAACGTCTACGGCGGCACCCAGGACAACTTCTCCCTCGGCGGCCCGTCGCGCACCGTGAGCCATCACGGCATCGTCAACTCCGACTGGTTCGTCACCCTCGGCGGTGACGGTTTCCAGACCCGCGTCGACCCGACCAACCCCGACGTCGTCTACTCGCAGCTCCAGTACGGCAACCTGGTGCGCTTCGACCGGGCGAGCGGCGAGGCGACCGACGTCCAGCCGCAGCCCGGCCCGGACGAGGAGCCCCTGCGCTGGAATTGGGACGCGCCCCTGATCATCAGCCCCCACTCCCCGACCCGCCTCTACTTCGCGGCCCAGCGGCTCTTCCGCAGCGACGACCGCGGCGACGCCTGGCGGGCGGTGAGCGGCGACCTCTCCCGCCGGCTCGACCGCGACCAGCTCGAGGTGATGGGCAAGGTGTGGTCGATCGACGCGGTGGCCCGCCACCGCTCGACCTCCCCCTACGGCAACGTGGTGAGCCTCGACGAGTCGCCGCTGGCCGAAGGGCTGATCTACGCCGGCACCGACGACGGCCTGGTGCAGGTCACCGCCGACGGCGGCGAGACCTGGCGCAAGGTCGAGTCCTTCCCGGGCGTGCCCGAGCTGACCTACGTCAACGACCTGGCCGCCTCGCGCCATGGCGCCGACGTCGTCTACGCGGCCTTCAACAACCACAAGAGCGGCGACTTCAAGCCCTACCTGCTGAAGTCGGGCGACCGCGGCGCCACCTGGGCCTCGATCGCCGGCGACCCGGTCAAGGGCGGGCTGCCGGAGCGCGGCTCCGTCTACACGGTGGTCGAGGACCCGGTGCGGCCCGACCTGCTTTTCGCCGGCACCGAGCTCGGCGTCTGGTTCACGCTCGACGGCGGCGCCCATTGGATGGAGCTGACGGGCGGCATGCCGACGATCGCGGTGCGCGACCTCGAGATCCAGGAGCGCGAGAGCGACCTGGTGCTGGCGACCTTCGGCCGCGGCTTCTACGTGCTCGACGACTACTCGCCGTTGCGCCACGTCGACGCCGAAGCGCTCGAGCAGGAGGCGATCCTCTTCCCGGTCAAGGACGCCCTGATCTTCAACGAGAGCTACCCGCTCGGCGTGCGCGGCAAGTCCTTCCAGGGCGACGCCTTCTACGCCGCGCCCAACCCGCCGGCGGGCGCCGTGTTCACCTACTACCTGGCGCAGGCCGTCGAGACCCGCCAGGAGCGTCGGCGCAAGGCCGAGAAGGAGCTCGCCGAGAAGGGCGAGGCGATCCCCATCCCGCCCTGGGACGAAGTCCGCGCCGAGGAGCGCGAGGAGGCCCCGGCGATCCTGCTGACGCTCAGCGACGCCGACGGCCACGTGATCCGCCGTCTCACCGGTCCGGCGAAAGCGGGCTTCCATCGCGTGACCTGGGACCTGCGCTTCCCGCCGCCCGACCCGGCGACGGTGGCGCCGTGGCGCGGCAACGCCTTCCAGACGCCGCCGATGGGCCCGCGGGTGGTGCCCGACACCTACCGGGTGACGTTGGCCAAACGAGTCGACGGCGAGGAGACGCCGCTCGGCGAGCCGCGGGAATTCGCCGCCGTGCCGCTCGGCAACCTCACGGTGCCGGCGCCGGACAAAGACGCGCTCTTGGCCTTCCAGCGCCAGGCGGCGCGCCTGCAGCGCGCCGTGCTCGGCGCCGGGGAGGTCGTCGACGAGGCCCGCGAGCGCTTGAAGCTGATCAGGAAGGCGGTCGACGACACCGCCGGCGCCGACCCCGAGCTCGGCGTACGCGCCCGTGAGCTCGAAGAGCGCCTGACCGACCTCGGCGTCCGGCTCGAGGGCGACGACGTGCTGCGCCGCCACCAGCAGCCGCAGCTCCCGTCGATCCGCAGCCGCGTCGGCCGCGTCACCGAGGGCTGGACGTCACGCTCGCCGTCCACCGCCACCCAGCAGGCGAGCTACGACGCCGCGGCCGACGCCTTCGAGGAGCTGCTCGGCGAGCTGCGCGTCCTCGTCGAGGAGGACCTGAAGCGTCTCCAGGACGACCTCGAAGCCGCCGGCGCCCCGTGGACGCCGGGCCGGGTGCCGTCGTGGACGCGGGAGTAGAGTACCGGAGAATCCTGGGGTCTGGACCGACGACCGGCGGGTCGGGTAATATCGTCATACGGCCGTATGACGGCCCAACCGGAGACGATTCATGCGCATCAACGCCCGCCTCGACGAAGACCGGACACGCAAGTTCGAGTTCCTTGCCCACGTGACGAGCCAGGGGGCCAGCGAGGTCCTCAAGCGCGCTATCGACGCCTACTACGAGCAGATGAGGGCCTTGCACCCCAAGCCGGCGGAGATCCTTGCGAGAACGGGATTCGTCGGCTGCGGCGAGGCTTCCGAGGATCTCTCGACGACCTACAAGCGGCAGGTCCGAGACATCGTCGCGAGGAAGCATGATCATCGCTGATACGGGGTTCTGGGTCGCGCTCGCCAATCGCCGGGACCGTTACCACGAGCTCGCCAAGGAGAAGCTCTCGGAGCTCGATGAGCCGCTCGTCAGCACGTGGCCGGTGGTGACCGAGACCTGCTACCTGCTCCTCGACCGTCTGGGATCCGAGAGCCAGCGGAATTTCCTGCTGAGCATGGTGGAGGGAGCGTTCGACGTCTTCGAGCTCGATCGGTCCCAAGTCCCTCACGTCGTCACGCTCATGGAGAAGTACGCTGACCTGCCGATGGACCTGGCCGACGCCTCGTCGGTCGTGCTCGCCGAGCACCTGGGGCACGGACGGATCCTCTCCACCGACCAAAGAGACTACGCGGCCTATCGGTGGAAGCAGCGGGAGCCGTTCCAGAATCTCCTCTTCAGTTGAGAGGCCGTCGAGGACGTGGGAGTAGCGGCCGCCGCCGAGCATGCCGGCGTCTGCTGGTATCTGGAGCGCTACGCGGAAGCGTCCGATGTCCGCGACGAGGCCCTCGCCGTCCTCATGGCGATCCCGCTGCACCGCGAAGCGCGTCTCGCCGGCCTCTACCTGCGCTCCTTGCCGACCGAGGAGCCCGCCGACGCCGGCGTCCTGTCCAGCCTGCGGACCTGCCTCGACGTCGTGGTGCAGGACCACCCCGACTTCCGCGACTTCCGACAACCCGAGGAGGCGCCATGACGACCGCGTCGCGCCCGATCTCGGTCGCCGAGGCCGCCGACCTGCTCGCCAAGGCGGCCGAGCCCACCCTCGCCGCCGTCGCCTGGGACGAGCGCCGGGCGGCGCCGAAGCTGCGTCCCCTGTTCGCTGCCCTGCGCGAGAGGCTCTTCGACCCCGACCTCAGCCTCGAGCGTCTGAGCAACGAGCTCGGCATCGCCGACCGCGCGGTCTGGAGCGCTTTCGGCGACGCCGTGGAGGAGCCGGCGTGGACCTACGTGCGCGAGGCGCGCCTGGAGACCGCGGCGCGCCTGCTGCTGCAGACGTCCCTCTCGGTCGAGAAGATCGGCTTGTGGGTGGGCTACGAGAGCGTCACCACGTTCCGCAAGCTGCTGCGCGAGCACCTGGGCTCGCTGCCCTCGCAGTATCAGCGGCGGGCGCGGCGGCTGCTCAAGCGGGCCGGACCGCCGCCCCGCGACTTCGACTCCCCCGAGTACTGGGAGCGCGCCGTCGCCGGCGAGCTCGGCGACGAGGAAGCCCGCGAGCTCGACGACTACCTCGATGGCCTCTATCCCGAGGGCGGCCCGGCCCCGACCGTGGAGGACAACCCGTGGACACGCCTGCGCGAGGAGCTGGCCGCGGCGCTCGCCGACAGCCTCGACCAGCTCCCCTGGCCTTCGCAGCGCCGCCTCGCGCGCGACGCCACCTGGTTCCCGGACGGCTCCTTCTTCTACGAGCTGAGCCGCCGCGGACGCGAGGCGGAGGACCCGGCGCGCGGCGTCGAGCTGGCGCTGCTGGCGATCGACACCATGGCCTCGAACGGCCTCTTGGAGGTCGACCCGGGCGCCGCGGCCATGGCCTGGGCGCGCCTGGCCCGCGCCCGCTGGCGCGCCGGCGACCTCTCCGGCACCGAGGACGCCCTCGCCCAGTCCACGCGCGACTTCGAGCGCACGCCCGAGCAGGACCTCGAGGCGGACGAGGAGGCCGAGCGCAGCCGCGTGACGGCGGCGTGGCGCTGGTTTCATGGCCGCCGCGAGGAGGCTCTGGAGATCGCCGACTACTCGGTGAAGCAGCACCGCAAGGCCCGTTCCGTGGACCTCGGCAAGGCGCTCTGGCTGCGCGCGGAGCTGCGCGCGTCGCTGGGAGAGACGGGCGCCGCGCTCGAGGACCTGGAGGAGGCCCGCGGCCTGCTCGGCGACGTCCCCGAGGAATGGGTGGAGCTGTGGCTGCGCGTCCTGGTGGCGGCGGGCACCAAGACCGAGATGGCGAACGCGCACGACGACGCGCGTCCGCTGGCCGAGGACGACGCCCGCCTGAAGTGGCTTCGAGGCCACTGCGACGGCGCGGAGCGCGAGCGCCTGTGGACGGAGGCACGCGACGGCTTCGCCGCGAACGCGGACGACCTGTGGACGGCGCGGGCGTCGCTCGATCTGGTGGGTCACTACCTCCGCGAAGATCGCCGGACGGAGGCGCTCGCCATGGCCTCGGAGCTGACACGGGCGTTCGGCGCGCTGGCCGAGGACGCGGAGAGTCTCGCGGTGCTCAAGGCGTTGCGCTCCGCGGTCGCGACGGGGACGCTGAGCGCGGGCGTCCTCGGGGGGGTGGGGAGCGTCCTCGGGCGGTGGGAGTGGGATCGGCGGGGGCGTCGTGGGGCTTGGGGGTTGGCGGAGTAGGTTATGGCAACGCGAAGGCCGTTTCGAGCCAGATCGGGGCATTCTCCTGCGTGGGTTGCAGGGCGGCCGGAAGGGGACGTCCCAGGTCCTCGTACGCCTCAATGACCGCTTCCAACGCGTCGTTGGCGTTGTGCAGAGCTTCCTGGACCGTGTCCCCCTCCGTCAACAGCTCCGGAACCAGGGGACAGGTGACGACGTAACCGCCTTCGGGCTGCGGCTCGAGGACAAGGGGTAGCTTGTAGAGGGTCATCCGGATCACCTCGCGTTCGTCGACCGCTGGGTCGGAGGTGCATTGTACCGCAAGCCAGCGTCGCTCGGCGAGATGGACGGCGCGATCGCCGCCCTGAGGCGGCCCGCGGCCTGCTCGACGACACGGGCGTCGCCGACCTGGTGAGCTACTGCCTCGGCGAGAAGCGCCGGGACGACTCGCTCGCCCTGGCCTCGGAGCTGACGCGGGCGTTCGGCGCGCGGGCCGAGGACGCGGAGAGCCTCGCGACGCTCAAGGCGTTGCGGTCCGCGATCGAGTCGGGGTGGCTGACCGCGGGCGTCCTCGGGGAGGTGGGGGGCGTCCTCAGGCGGTGGGAGTGGGAACGGCGCGGGCGTCGTCGGTCTTGGGGGTTGGCGGAGTGACGGCGTCCTCAGTCCTCAGGCGATTCGAGCCCTAACCGTCGACGCATCTCCGCGCTGGAGATCCCCCCTTCGCGTTTCTGGCGCTCGCGCGAACGCTCGATCAGCTCGAGGAACTGGGGATTGGTGCTCAGCGAGACAGTCTCGAGATCGGCGTTCGTGATCGCCATGAGGGCGGCGATGGGCTCGCCGTCGACCGTCACGACCAGCGGCTCCTCGGCTACCTCCGAGGTGTACGCCGACAGGGGACGCGTCGCGTTGTTCCTTTCCAGAGTCTTCATAGGTTCATGACCTCTCCGCCGATGCGGACGACGTTGCGCTCCTTGGTGCCAATTGCTCGAACTCGGACGACTGGCTCAGGATCTTCCTCGGCGTCGTAGTAGACGCGGAGCTCGCCGATGCGGAGCTCCCAAGGAGCGAGCGGATTGGGGCGCATGGGTTTTCGGTTCCTGGTCTCCAGGGTGGGCTGATGCGTAAGCTGCTGGTCCACGGCGTCCAAGACTGTCGCCCGCCAATGGGCAGGAAGGGAGCGAAGATGCTGCTCAGCGTCGGGTGAGTACTCGATCCGGTAGCGCAATCTTCAGTCGCCTTGTCGTTCTGTTCGGCGAGATCCCGTCGCCCGTCGTCAGTCTACCATGGGACGGGTGGGCTGGACTCGATGCCGCGGAGGAAGCGGAGCGGGCGCGCGACGGCGTCGCGGCGGAAGCGGGGCGCCGGGCCGAAGCGCTTGCCATGGCCTCAGAGCTGACCCGGCATTCGGCGCGCTGGCCGCGAACGCGGAAGCCTCGCGGCGCTCGAGGCGTTGCGGTCCGCGGTCGCGTCCGGGCGGCTGACCGCGGGCGTCCTCGGGGAGGTGGGGGGCGTCCTCGGGCGGTGGTGGGAATGGGAACGGCGGGGGCGTTGGGCTTTGAGGGTGGCGGAGTGACGGCGGGCTGCTTTCGACTCGGCTACACCGTGGTACGATGCCGGCATGGTGCGTCCTGACGATGAACGCCAGCTCCTGCCTCCCTTGGTGGGGCTGGTGCCGTCTTGCTGTGATGAGCCAGCGGGTGTTCAGCGACAATTACTTCTGTGCACCGACGACAATTAGAACTGTGCACGACAGCGTGATGGTCGTGGCGGCAAGCAGTACCCTTCCGGTGGTATTGAACCATCGATGGAGGAGACGGCTTGACCACGACGGATACGCAAGTGAGGAAGCTGATGGAGGAGTACCAGAAGCACGGCAAGTCGGGCCTTGCGGCCCTGCGTTCGGGTATGCACCGGAATACGGCGTCTAAGTACCTGAAATC